>Ga0183095_10118_pt1 | contig 306938 bp, 238 predicted proteins | sample BioMet4_FD_130346 | JGI IMG/M metagenome (GOLD analysis project Ga0183095, IMG submission 130346) | Microbial communities from bioreactor (seeded with sewage sludge) at LBNL, California, USA - Biofuel metagenome 4 (v2) (version 3) | ecosystem: Engineered > Bioreactor > Anaerobic > Unclassified ...
CAAAAAAAACACCACATCTACAACTTTTTAACGTTAACTAATGTATTGATTACCAATGCGTTAACTAATAATTTATAACACTAAAACACCGATATTTAACCCCCTAAATTGAAGAAGAACCTTTTTTCTGGGTTTATTGCCAATTTATGGAGGATATTCTCCCCTAAATTGACAAATATTTTTAATGTTTTGATTGAAGTCTTTTCGGTTTCTTTGATAAATTGGATGAACCAAAGATATATTATAATTGTAAAGATTAGCATATATTTTTAACAGTTATATAAAATAGCTATTTCTCTATAGATAAAAACTATTATAAAAAGCTTGATAATAAAAATAATAATGTTTATCTTTGTCACAGAGCTTTGAGATAATATAGCTACGATGTGTAGCGTATATATAAGGTTTGAATCGTTTATATATCGCCGAACGATAAGTATATCAGTAATGATATTAATAATGGCGACTTTTTAATAATTAAAAAGAATTATAATTATGAAATGGAGTAAAGATTTTATGAGAGATCAGGATTTTGGACTTTTAGTTCTACGTTTGTCAACAGGAGGATTGTTGCTTTTCCATGGATTCTCTAAATTAATAAATGGGGTAGGACCTATCGGCGAAATGCTTACAGCAATGGGATTACCATCATTTATCGCCTATGGAACACTACTTGTAGAACTTGTAGCAGCAATGTTTATTGTATTTGGTTTATGGACTCGTGCTGCAGCTGTTGCTGTTGCGTTTAACATGGTAATTGCAATACTCATGGTACATGTAAGCCAGATTTTTTCACTATCACCTCAAGGTGGTTGGGCAATAGAGTTGCCAATGCTTTATCTTTTACCAGCTCTTGCACTGGCATTCACAGGAGGCGGGCGTTATGCCATAACCCGTAATGATATCTTTTCATAATATCCTAAAGTGCATTCTATTACTTTACCATCGCTAAAGAAATTATGATTATTGCAAATAGTAAAAAGCGTATAACTCATTGAGTTACACGCTTTTTATTGTTTAATAGTGGATTTTTGAATTAGAAAATGATAGTATAACGTTATCGGGAAAAAAGTCCATATATACTTGGCTTAGATAAAAATTCTTAATTTCCTTAAAAGAATTGGCCCTAGATTGTCAACGACTTATATTTGCATACAAGAAATATTTTTCCTTCCGCTCAACATAATTTGCGATAGTAGCGATGGTGTAAAGACTTCATCTAAATTAAACTTTGGTAGTTTAAACAGATGGAAACTCATTTAATAGAATTTATTCATTATCTCGACTTTAATTATAGTTCTATACCTAAGAAGCGCATACCGCTTTCTGAATTCATGTTCATCATTGGATATTTCTTTGGGTAGTACCATGCCAATAACTCACAGATACTTGATTCACCGAAGAACTTAATAGAATCTTTAGTTTTATTTATTAAAAAGCCATCAATATATTCACTAGTTAATAGTTTTAACCAAGCATTACGAATATCCGATATACTATTATTGTTTGGAATCTTAGTTCTGTTGATTGGGTAACTACATAAACAATGAAGTCGGCTTAGGACACCTTTTACTTCTGGCATTGTAAGGGTGGCGATATGTTTAGCATCCAAAACTTTTTGAATGTATACAGTTCTCTCCAATCTCCAATCTTCAGAATGTGATTTATATGGTAATTGATGAAAATATCTCAATATTTCTTTTTCTCTTTCTTTATTATCTAATAAACGAGCTTTCTTAAGCTTATAGGCATTTGATGGTCGTGAACTTTCGTGATAGAGGAAATTAAAAAAATAATCAATTTCTTGATAAAGAGTAAAACCATCTTTTACCATTTTTTGATTACGTCCTGTCACTTTTTCGTAGAGAAGGGCAAATGAAATAAATTTATCACACTTCTGTAGAAAATAATCAGAGCTTTTTGTTTTATATTGAGGCAATTTGCACTTTAGATTGAACCTCTTACCATCTTGATAATCCAATAGGACTTTAGGTGTTTTAGTTGAAATAGTAGATACAATAGACCCCATCTGCCACCATTCATCAAACAATTGCTCTACTTCAAATATATTACTTAAAACAGTACCTATTTCATATCGTCTACAAAAAGCCGTGCCTGTCAAGTTCGCTGAAGTAATTAGACACCAGTCATCTATGATGTATATCTTAGCATGAAAGCTTTCTAATGAACGAATTTCTGTTTTTGGCGAGTCTTTAAATGCTTCAAAAGTGTCCTCTCTGATGAAGCCAGCATTAATGTCTGTCAGTAATCTAAAATCAATACAAGAACGCATCCATTTTCCTCCAATAATCTGCTGTACCTCCTTGAAAGAGCCTATATAAGGAGATGCCACCCATATTCTGTATCTTGCATGAATCATTTTGTCATTCAAACAATTCACCAATGATTGACCACTATATATGACGTTATCAACTTTCATAATATCGATTTTTAGAATTTAACACTTAATTGACTATGTACGTGTAATAAAAAATATATATATAGATTTTTATTAAAATTTCCTATCTAGTTTTACATCGGAACTAGTTTTCAATGCTAGACTTTTTAAGTTAATCGCTAATGATATCGAAAATCATTATAGACTTTCCACAACAAGAAATAGCATTTATGACCTTACCCCGTCCATTCTCTAAACAAGCTATCAATTTTTTGAAGTAAAATATTCTTTTGATTTTCATGTCTTTGTCAGATATTTATGTGTCTTTATATGTTTTAGTTGATTACAAAGATGACACGGAATAAAAATATAATGTATAAGTTTGGCACTTAGATAAAATTATTTTTTACTTGGTATGTGACTCGTATTATATATGTTTTTAAGTGCCTTATCTATTTCACTATAAGTCATGCGACCAACTATTACTCCGTTTGGATCTATTAAAAACGATGTTGGAATCGGTTGTACACAATACATACGACTGATGAATTCTTTAGCATATACCTTCCCTGTTTTATCCTTGAATGGTATCATGTCAAGAACATTGATGTTATCTTTTATTCCGTCTTCAGCAATCGCCTTTGACCATTCATCATGTTTGTCGTCAAGTGATACAAATACCAATTTAAGGCCATTTTCGCATTCTTTATATTTAGCGTATAGCTCCTTTAATTTAGGAATATTTCTGCGACAGTAAATACACCAACTTGCCCAAAAGTCAAGAATTACATAATGACCCCGCAAGTCAGAAAGGTTGAATGTTTTATTATTATAATCAACAGTTGAAAAGATTGGTGCCATCTTGCCTTTTGAAACATTTTCAATCATATTGATGCATGAACCAAGCCACATACCATTTTCACAACCACGTGCATTATTGGTCAATTTATTATAATAACCTTTAAGTGTGTCTAATGGTAACTCCCCTGTCCATACTTTATTTAAAATGGTTACTGACAGTAGCTCTGGGGAAAGTTCGGAATTAGGATTCTCTCTTGCAAACTTAAAAATAGTTTCCATATTTTTTTCATAGCACAAATCTATCAATTTTTCTATTGAGTCTGGGTTATTCGTCTTATTGAGTGCTGAATCTAAAGATTTACGTTGGTCAGTCAATGGCTTTGTTAGTGAGTCGAGTCTAGCTCGGTCTTTCTCAAGTGTAGAATTTTGTGCAAAAGAGTTTGCACTCAGTAGTAATACTGCAATGATAGTGATTATGTGTTTCATGTTCTTCTTTTTTTATTGCGAAACAATGAAAATAATTTAATAAAACAAATTATTTCTCTTGTTCTTATATAAGTTTAACAATAGCAGGATAAATAGGTCTATCTGGCAGTATAATTTTGATTTTTGTATCGGTAGTCCCTTAAGTTTTTTGCAAGAAGGTTATTCTGTAAGCTGCTGGTGTTAACTCGTCACATTAAACATCTCAAATTCATAGAATACATCCTCTGTAGTGGTTAAAATTGAACCATTAGATAAGTTTTATTTCTTCTTTAATCTTGTGGATTCATTTATCAATATCTAGATATATCTGCTTCTATTTTCTCACCCTTCTTATTTGTTAGTTTCATGTGAATAGTCTTCTTACCACTTGTGGCTTTGGTAAGAGTTTCACTGCTATCTATTTTTATACCATCAATTTCTTTTATAATATCGCCAAAGCGAGCTCCCAATTTATAAAGTTCGGTTTCAGGATTTAGCGAACTGATTCTTTGTTGTGTCTCACCATAATAAGAAAATGATCTAAAATTAACACCAGAAGTTTCTGGGTATATTTCTTTTTTGTCTGTGAGAAAGATTAGCTCATTCTTAGGAGCATTGATGATGACATCAAAATCATAGCAGAAGCTGATTCCTATGTTGGAGAACGGGATATTAACAAGATGTCCTGTTACTTGTCGGAATGAGATGCTTTTTAATTTGATATCATCAAATCTAAAGAATGTTTCTTCACCTACTTCTTTCCAAAAATCTTTAGGTAATGTCTGAAAATTACACCAAACTATTTGTTTTGTTATTCCATCAGGGATATGACCATTACAATTTTTCCAATAATTTTCCCATGAATACTTACTGAGAGAAAAATCATAGGGATTACCTGTATCAAACATAGTTGTAGTTTTGATACCACTTAATGGCTCTGTGTAAAATATAGGGTAATTATATTCTTTGAGCAATTTAATGCGTAGACCTTTCTCTCTATCAAAGACTTTAAGATTATTGGACAGAATGAGTTTCTTATCGCGCATTTGAAGTTTAGCTACTAGTCCTGCTTGGAGAAGATTATAGCCAATAATTCCGTCAAAGTTACATGCGATGACTTTATGGATAATTGCAGGAATACTCTTAAATTTTAAACTTCCTATTTGCAACTTTTCAATAATAGCATTTGCTCTACGTCCTGATTCGAATCCGACCACATTTGTAGAATCTCCAGTAAGTTTTATGTCTGGAAAATCGGCTCTTGATATATATATGGCATTGCTTCCAGTGTCAAAAAGGAATCTACAAGTACGATTGTTAACCTTAACTGGAATAGTAGGATCGCCATCTACGATTTCTATATCGAGAGTGTCTACGAACTCTTTTTCTGGTATCTCAAATACTTGGGCATTCGAGAACGAAATATTCATGGTTGCAATTATTGCTGCAATTATTGTCCTTTTAATCATAATATAGGTGTAAGTATAGATTATTCTATTGATGAATACAAATGTAATGATAAAATTTCGAATATGAAATATAAATTCATGATAATATCAATCATATTGCAAATAAGTATACACGATAAATTAAGTGTCAGTTCGGCGAATGTAGAACAATGTTAATTGTATATCAATAGTTCTTTCTATATTAATTGTTAATTTCTTTGGAAATAGATAGTACGCTGCTAATGCCCCAATAGTATCAAGGTGATTACTATTAGTAAATATATGGTCGTCCGAAAAAAAACAAAATCGTAAGTTTTGTAAGTAGATAGGAATGAATAACCACAACAAATAGGTATCGTAGAAACTGAACTATATATTCTCGATAATAAAATACTAGTTTCTCATATTATTCTGTTATAATTACCCAATGTCTTTCTTTTCTTCCTCCTTCGCGATGAAGAATACCCAGCCTTTTTAATAGAGCAATATCTCGTTCTATAGTTCTTGTTGTTACTGCTGGCTTTTCCGACATCTTTTCCGACGTCAGATTATTATCTTCATGAATAAGTTTAAGTATAAGAAATTGTCTTGCAGACAACTCAATTTGTTTTTCTTTAAGGAATTCATTCCCTAAAAGTTCATCGTTTGACTTATGCTCCTTAATCATAGAGGAGTTAATAAAGTCTTGGTAATGCTGAAGAAATATAATGCATAAGTTTGGCACTTAGATAAAATTATCTTATTCTTTAATATTCAAATCCTTTTATAGACAGTCCTAGGTTTATAGGTATCTTTTTGACTTTACTCGAATCTGGATCACGAACGTAACTTGTTTTAAAATACGCAGGGAGATATATAGCTCCGTCGCTTTGTGTGTCTACTATTTCTATGCTTACGTAATATCCTTTATGATTAGTGAAAACTAGGGGTTCCTGAGGGGTAATTTCAAGAGTCTGTTTTGCTTGTGATTCTTCCACAACAGAATAAATCGGCTTGTGCAATATATTAACTAAGCTGTCTTTATTGAAAATCTCATATACATTAACACTCAATGTACACTTACTATAAGTGCTTTTGTGTACAGGAAGATATATATTCTTGACGTGGAAATCATGTTTCGGTTTTACGGTAATCCCCATTTCTACGCCAATATTGTTCCTGCCTCTAAATACGACATCTCCGGGGAAAGGAAGTCCCTTGTGCTTTAAAGTTTTTTCTTTTATCTTCTTACCGACAACAGTAAAATCAGTAAGAGTGTATGTTGATGGTTCCATAACTACATCCAAATGACTCTTGTCAGCCATACCTTTTATATCAACAGTTTTAGGTGAGTAAGCTACATGACTGAATACAAGTTTTGGCGAATTGTTATCAGGAACAACGACGGAGAAATTGCCATGAGCATCTGTTATTGTTCTTATGTCCATGTCTTTAACCACAACGGTTACGTATTCAATATTCTGTCCATTTGCATTCTTTACAGTTCCTGTAAAATGTTTTGAAGTCTGGCATAATGCAGATAAAGATATAGTGATGCTTATTAATAATAAATAAATTCTTTTCATTTCTTTCATAAGATTTTTAGTGTTTAATTTTTGTTCTGATTATTAATCATTTTGCAACTGCAAAGATAATATATCATTTTAATATCTGTGCTATCCGTAAGTTATTTTTAGGTTAATATGTCTGTATTATATGTTATTTCAATATTCAAGCACGCTAGCGAATGTGTACTTTTCCAAAGATTTTTTTGTCTGTATAATAGATACTTTTATCGTCAAGTCTCTAATAGCTTGCTCTATAAGACATAAAAATTATACCCGTTATTTCGTGGTGTTCAATAAAAAGCCTATGTTCATGAATTTATGAACATAGGCTTTTTATTGAACATGGACGATAACTCATAAGCTTTTTGCGTATTGATGCATTTCCGCTCATGCATAACGCTACCTGCATTATTTATAGTCGTTTCAATTCATCAGTAGAGGCAGTTCCCTTATACTTGCTCTTCGACTCATTAAAGCGATAGGTCACAGTAAGTTTAAATGTCCTCTTATCATTATCATTCCATTTATTACTAATAACCCCATTCGTGTTAATTTGCCATTTCTCACGACTCGTGTTGAATATGTTTGTAACACTCAAGTTAAATCGCAGTCGGTTATTTAAGAAGGTCTTTATACAGTATAGTTCAGCATAAGAGTTTGCATAGTAATACATCACGCCGTTATCCGTATGTCCAGCTGTGGTATAGTCTATTTCACACCCTACATTAAAAGATGTAGAGAGTTTTAAAAGATTATCCATTTCAAAATACCAGTTAGGCTTGTTGTATCTTTGACCATTATATGACACAAATGGTTTCGTGAAACTCACTTGCAATTCTGGTTTCCATATTTTGAATAGTGTAGGAGAGTAGTTGGCTGAAAAGTTCATGTAGCGTCTATCCATATTGCGAGTTTGAAAGAAAGCAATAGAATCATTAGTCTCATAGTGATCATAAATGTATGAAATACCATCTTTAATTGTTGCGTAAGTAGAAACAACCTGGAGGTCTTTCCATGCTAATGTTAGCGTAAGCATATTTGTTTTACTAGGTTGCAACTCTGGATTTCCACCTTCGTATGAATACGGACTGTTTATGGCTACAGCATTGCGTAGTTGAAAGTAAGATGGGCGTTGCGTTGTATAACGGTAAGCCAGCGAAAGATCAACATTGCCAATATTGTAGGCAATAGACCCCGATGGGAAAAAGCCACCATACGATTGACTGGCTTCTGGGGATTTTATAGCATCAACATAGTAATTAAAGTTGGTGTATTCGTATCTAAGCCCTATGTTTGCGCTCCAATGTTCATTCCATGATTTGTCATATTCTAAGAAACCCGCATAAAGTTGTTGGTTGGCTTTGTTTGTTGTTGAATGGAGATCGTTTTGCACGGTTGCACCATCAACTACTTTGTAGTTATTATTGTTGTTCGTATATGAGGCTTCCATACCAGTCTTAACATTTCCGCCTAATAAGGGAGAAACAAATATGAGTCTTCCTGCATATAGTTTGTTCTTTGCGTTGTTATGTGAACTAAGATTACTTTGCGAAATGTTGTAGTCTTGTTTATCATTGCTATTTCCATTAAGATAGTCCATATCAAGTTTCAAATAGGAATCATCATTGAAACCGTAGTCTAAATAAGCATTCACGTAGTGGCGCTTAGATGTTCGCTGTCTGTAGTCTTGAGATGCGGCACGATAAGTCACGATACCTAAATGTTGTCCTTCCAAGTCGTCAAAAGCATTGAAGTGATTACTTGGGGTGTCGGTGTATTGGTAACGTAATCCTACAGACGAGTGGCTGTTCCATTGATAGTTAGTACCTAGAGTTGTTAACAGGGTAAGGTTTCGTCCTTTGAGTTTAAGTTTATCACTGTTTTCCCAATCTCCGTTATGACTATCCATTGTTTGGTTTGCACTTAACATATTTCTGTAGTATCTTGCAGATCCAAAAATATCCAAACCATTTTTTCTATAGTTTAATGTTCCACCAGCTTGGTGTGATAACACACGCTCTGCACTTAAATTTCCGTCTACAATACCACTTAATCCATCGCCTTTAGCTTTAATCGTAGATATTCGGATGACAGAATTTACTGTAGCATCGTATTCTGCGCCAGGGTTAATAATAACCTTCACATTCTTTATTTCAGAGGAATTAAGTTGCTTTAGTTCCGTATTATCGTATACCAATCGGTTATTGATATAAATAAGTGGTGTCCCTTTGCCCAAAACGCCGTAAACATCGTTTTTCAATGTAACAAGTGGCAGGTGCTTTAGCACATCCGACGCATAGCCAATATCAGCTAGTGGACTTTTCTCGATGTTGACAGTTAATCCTTCAGCAGATCGAGTAATCAAATGCCCTTTTACAACGACTCCTTTGACCATCATCTGAGAAGGCTCCAATTTGGTCAGTCCCATATTTGGATTAGTAAATGTTCGTTTGATAGTCTTGTAGCCTACATAAGAGATACGAGCTATTACTTTCTGTGATTCGCACGGAATAACGAAATATCCATCCTCATTGCTTACTCCATTGCCTATAATGGTAGAGTCAGTTGGTGATAATAGTGTGATGTTTGCAAATTCTAGTGATTGTCCATGCTCATCAATGATTCGCCCTTTATAGTGGAGTGCTGCCTTTTGAATGCCCTCTACAAGCAGAATGTTTTCATCCATTGTTGTCATTTTGATAGGGTAGAAACCTATCATCTGTCTGATGGCATCAGGTATGGTTTTATTTTTAATGTCTGTAGTTACATGAAAGTCCTCCAATTCATTATAAATAAAATTGATGGCATAGTTATGTTGTTCACTATTCAACTGTTTGAGAATAGCTGATATCGGTGTGTTATTATAATGAAGATTCACACGTTGTGCAGAAAGATGAAGACTTAATGCGCATAATAAAATGATAATCGTCTTTCTCATGATTATTCCACCGTTATAGTGTTGTCTGAATAGATGATGTTGATGTGTTCAAAACCATTAAGTATCTTAAGACAATAATCTAGAGATTGCTTTTTGTCCCAATTAAAGAATAATCTAATTTTACCAGTATCTTCATTCTGATAAACAACCTTCACGTTATAGAATGTTGCCATCTGATCTAGAATATCTTTCAGCTTAGCATTTTCAAATACTATAGGCTTCATGTCTACAGAGTCTTTCTTTATTTCCTTCTCAGTTTTTGCATAGTTCTGGCTATTCACCTGTTTTGTTATGCTCGGTTTTATGGTCGGTTTATGACTTGGTGAAGTATGTAATATACCTAACTGAATGACTGCTGCCAGAGCCACACCAGAAAGAAAAACAATGCCGATTATAGAGGCTGCAATTTTCATCCAGTTATGTTGGTGACGAATATGTGTCTTTGAGAATTGTTGCCAAGCATCATCCACATTTACCTTTTGTGGATTTTGCTTTTTAATGGCTCGTTTAATTCTTGCAGCATCATGAATTGTTGCTTTCAATTCCTCATCAGCTAGAATTTCTTCAATCTGCTGATCTGAATATCTATCAGGGTGTTCTTGTATATCAAAGAATACCTTCTTCTTTTCTTCTATCGTTTTATTAATCATAGTCTTGCTTATTTTAATTGTTTACGAATAAAGTCTATTGCCTGTGAAAGGTGATTGTAAACCGTGACTTTGCTTACTCCTTGTTGGTCTGCAATTTCTTGATACGACATTTCCTGAAGATAGCGCAGTTTAATAATCAATTTACGGATAGGAGGTTCGAGCCTATCAATAATTTGCATCAGACGGTCGAGTAGCTCATTATCACTTTCCAGAAACATGTTGTCATTTTCATCCATAAGTAATTTCACTACCTTTTCTTTCGTTGTTTTGTGTGCGAGTATGTTCAGACATCTGTTTCGCACACTACGCATAAGGTAATATTCTTCACTTTCTGGTAAAAGGACAAACTGTTCTGTAAGAATTTTAGCGAATACATCACTCACCACATCCTTACATTCGTCTTCATCATAGAGAATGCATCTGGCAAGATTGTACATCTTCTCATAATGTGTTCGGAATATTCTTTCTATGTCAGTTTTTTGCTTCATATACTAATAATACAGTTCTACAATACAAAAAACTAAGCAAGACATAAGTTTTTTTTAGTAGTAACGTCATTATTCTTAAAGTATCATTCGTTTTTATGATTACAAAGATAGCTATTATTTTTGTTTTCCTTTTATGAGATTAAAAGATAATGAGAACATTAGATAGCTTGGAATATTATTAAACCGTATTTCAGTCCTTCCTTGTGCATTTACTGAATATTTTGTTGACTTCATTTGGTGAAGCAAGTCAAATGTTTGAAGTTTTGCAATAATTCTGCCTTTGGCAAAAGGATGGGTTAGCTGGGCATTCAATAAGAAATCATTTGTATTCATTAAACTACTACCATAACCACGCCGACTGTACATAGTTGCATCTGTCGCTATTGTAAATTTGATGATAGGGATTGTGTACTGCAATTTGCCTCCATATTGGTAGTCATAGGCATTGATAGAAGTGAAATCTGTTCTGTCACTTCTAGAGAATCTGCCAGATACTTTACCCGTTAGCCCTGCAGAAAATGTTTCGTAGCGATAGTTTAATTTTGCATTCAATCCTGTTACAAGGGTTTTCACAAGACTAAGATTGGCTGTTGTGTTATTATATGCGATATCAAAATCAACATTGTGATCATACTTAATGGTGCCATCTATATCTAGACTGATTCGTTTTTTAAGGTCCAAGTATTTATCTAATCCTATTTCCAAATTAGCTTGCCAATTAGGCTTTGAAACGTTATCCATTCTGTAAGTATAGCTACCTGTTGTGGTGTCATAATTAACATGGTTGCCCCATTCGTGAAGAATACAGCTTGCATCCGCCTTTACCCACCATGTAAGGTCTATGGAATCATTGCGAATATTCGTACTCATTTGTAAATCGTGAGTTATTCTGTTTCTTAGATTCGGATTATTTATGGCTAATGATAGAGGATTAATACTGTTTTTATATGGCATAAGAAGATCAAAAGAGGGCTGCTCTACGTTCATGTCATATCTGATCGTTTGTTTATTCTTTCCAAAGCGACTATACCACAAATTAGGGTTAAATAAAACTTTAGAGCGGTTGGCTATAGTGTCAAGTAAAGATTGATGATAATACATCTGTTCTTTTGCCCAATCTACAGGAATCTTTAGGGAGAATATTGAGTTGTTAATATTCTTAGTAACATTCAATGCTGCCTGCCATCTATGTTCTGTTGAATGATAATTGTAACTATTTGTATCAAGATGATCATCTAAGGAATCTTTGGCAAAGTAGTTTTGCGTTTTGTTATCCTGTCTATTGGTAAAAGAGATAGACGGTCCGAATGACCAGCCTTTAGGTAGATGTATGTTATACCCCAATTCTGCAGAATATGAATAGTGATTGTTAGCATTGTCGTTAAAGTATTCCAGTTTTTTATATTTAACGTGAGTTCGACGAATTGTAAGTGTCTGTAAATTTGGTGATTAGCGAAAATTGTTGTAACTTTATAGTGTAAAAAATAAAAGAATTACAAACAATAATCGCTATGATCACCGAGGACAAAGTTACAGAAATATTCTTTATGGCAGATGACTTTTGTAAGTTTTTTGATACAATGATGTCAAAATACACGTTAAAGAGCTCCAAGAAACGGATTTATCATCGTGAATCAACGATGTCTAAAGCCGAAGTAATGCTTATCATAATTCTTTTCCATGATTCCGGCTATCGTTGCCTAAAACATTTCTATTTGGATAAAGTATGCCTCCATTTGCGCCATCTGTTCCCTAAATTAGTCTCATACAATCGCTTCGTAGAGCTGGAACGAGAAGTCGCCATCCCGCTGGCCCTGTTTATAAAGAAAGTTCTTTTAGGTAAATGTACAGGTGTGAGTTTCGTCGACAGCACCCCTCTGCGTGTTTGCAGGAACCAGCGAATCCACATCCACAGGGTATTTAAGGGAATAGCTCAAAGGGGAAAATGCTCTCTAGGATGGTTCTTCGGATTCAAGCTCCATCTCATCTGTAATGAGAAGGGGGAACTTCTGAACTTTATGATTACACCAGGGGATATTGATGACCGAAAACCTTTGGAATATAAATCTTTTGTGGAATATATATATGGTAAGCTTGTTGGTGACAGGGGATATATCAGCAGAAATCTGTTTGAACGATTGTTTGTTGACGGTATACAACTCATCACTAAGCTTAAGAATAATATGAAAGGAGCTTTAATGTCTGTATCAGACAAATTGCTGCTCAGAAAAAGAGCTATCATCGAAACGATTAATGACGAACTTAAGAATATTGCACAAGTAGAACACTCAAGGCACAGATGTTTTGATAATTTTATTGTGAATATTTTAGGTGCATTGGCTGCGTATTGCTGCTTTCCAAAAAAGCCATGCATCAATGTAAATAGGACTTTTGATACACAGCTTTCTTTATTTTAATTTCGTCGAACTCACGTTATTTAGATAGATCTGCATAATATATACTCTGGTTGGTGCTGCTGTTGTTTGGCTTATTGGTATTATAAGCTCCGTTTAAATCCAAACTAAGGTAGTGTCTCCAAGGTAAGCGAAAACCAAAATTTACATGGAGTCTTGTATCGAACATTTTGTGATTGGTGTTCGAATAATAATTTTGAAGATTAATAAACTTGTTCTGAAAAAGAGAATCTATACTCTCTGCATATCTTTTTTGGTTACTATAGTTAAGAAAAAATTCAGTATAGAAATTGATATTCCCTTCATGAGCGTAAACTTGGGCTAAAGATAAATCTATGTTTTTGTTTTGCGTGGTTGAAGTTGTGTTTTTTAGGATATTCCCTTCTGAGGAAAAAGATTCTTTGTGATCGATTTCTCTGATGTTATCATCATCCCATTTTGCTAATACGTCAAGATTTTCGCGTGTACGATATCCATTCGTATTCTTCTCAAGCGTAAATCCAGCTTGTTTTGTGGTCTTTACTCCCTTTGGGGATGATGCCGGATCCCAGCTTCCATCCATTCCTGGCTTGCGGTCTTCATTCGTATTGTTTGTATTGGCAAAAGTTGCAATATGAGTCTCGTCACCCATCATAAGACCAAAAATGCGAGCTTTCCATCTATCTTTAGTTCCGGCTCCTGTTTCTCCATTGACCAGAGAACTGTTCACGTATTTCTTTTTAAGGCGTACATCCATCACGTAGTCTTTCCTTCTTTCAATACCATTCTGTTCAGATAGTGGTCTGTCCTTATGGTAAACTTTGAGATCTTTAATAGTGAAGTAGGGCAGGTTTTCCATAATAACTTGATTCTTTCCTTTAAAGAAATCATTTCCATTTAATGTCAAGTAATCTATCTTTTCGCCATGAATGTAAATTTCTCCTCGATCATTGATTTTGGCTCCCGGAAGTTGTCTGACAAGCGCATCAAGCATAGAACCGTCAGGAAGATTGAAAGCTGAGGCGTCGTAAACAATTGTGTCACCACGATAAGCGACTTGTATTCTTGTTGCTTTTACTGTAACCTCGTTAAGATAATGAATTTTCTTCATACGATGGGTCGTGACATAATACTCGTCTTGTCCTTTTCTGGGTTTCATGCTGAATGAGAAATAGTTATCATCGTAGCCTTGACAGGAGCATTTAATGATATACGTTTTTTCAACAGCTGGTACATGAAAGTAATATCTTGATAATATTTTTTCTAAGTGGCAGGTAGTTGTGTCAATAACCAGAGAGTCTTCAGACATCAGAGTAACTTTCGCTCGTACAGGAAGATTTTTGATAAAGGAATCAAATACATTCCCAAAAACGATAATAGTCTTCTGTTTGCTAATTTTCTGTTCATCTTGTTTTGAAGCAAACGCAGATACGGAACAGATTAATAACATTAATGTTAAGATATAAGTTTTTTTGCGGTTCATTTTTATAGAATATACCTTACAAAGGTAATAAAATTTTATTTAAAGATAAAAGTAAACTACTATTTTTAAACATCATTAATTATAATGCTCTGGTAATTATACATTCACTCTTCTTCAAGCTTTATTTTTACAAGCGGCTTTGATGGCTTATGATAATCCGAAAGCTTGAATAGGGTATTCCGTTTTTTATTTCAGTTATGAGTCTCAAACTTTCCTTATCCATGTAGTTTTAATAATGCAATATACATTTTATGCAGTAATTTTCAAAGTCAGATATAATGAATTTATTTTGTCATTTCCTGATTCATGTGATCAACCGTTTCTTAAATAGTGTTTCGTTACGAAATATATTTGTTAAAATCAACTCTATTTCGAATGTTTTAGTAATGAAAAACTTGATGTGAAACTTATTTAGGCATATCTTTGCTCATGTAAAACAAAACGGACCACCATGAAGCAGAAAAGCAATACACTTACAAAAGCTGAGTTTGATGTGATGTCTACTCTTTGGGATATCAATCATTCGGCAACAGTTCACGATATTCTTGAACATTTCGCAGAACCGAAACCTGCCTATACCACAGTGGCTACTTATATGAAGTTGCTCTTAGAAAAAGGATATGTGAATTATTTCAAGGTGAAAGGCGAAGGTAAAACTAAGATATATCAGGCTAAAGTGACACGCACTGAGTATACCCGACAAGCCATGGCTGGTGTGAAGAAAGATTTCTTTGGTGGTTCATTGCGATCCTTGCTGAATTTCTTTGTGAAGGAGGAAAATCTGTCTGACGAAGAGATTGCAGATTTGCTGAGTACCATCAATAATGAGCAAGCATCAGTTTCTATTGAGGAGGAGAAAACACTATGAATGATATATTTATTTATTCAGTCAAGTCGTCCTTGGTATTAACAATGCTCTACTTGCCTTATAAGCTGATACTTCGCAAGGAAAGTTTCTTCCGCATGAACCGTATAATCCTGCTAAGTATTCTCTTTTTCTCGCTCGTTCTGCCAGCATGCAACTTTTCTGCATTGGCAATTGTCAATGAACCTGTGGCTGAAGCAACAAAACAAGTATATGCTCAATTCGACACTGTGAAAGTCGTATCAAATAGTTCTGCTCAGACGGTATCGCAAAGTCAATTAGAATCTTTCGATTGGAGCATGTTGCTGCACAGCATCTTGATTCTCGGAATGGTAATAATGGCGCTTGTACGCTTGCTCCAGATGACGCGTATGCATACCATGATGAGGCTGGGTTGCCTGTGGAGTAAGAAGGAAGAAAGTTGTACCATTTATTGTCATGCCGGTGATATCTCACCTTTCAGTTGGATGAAGAGTATAGTGATCAATGAGAATGACTACCATGAGAATGGTCATCAGATAATCCTTCATGAGAAGGGGCATATCCTCTGCCATCATTCGTTTGACATTTTATTGCTCACTCTTGTGCAAACGTTACAATGGTGGAATCCATTGGTCTATATCCTCGGCAATAGTCTTCGTGATGTGCATGAATATGAGGCAGACAACTTTGTGCTCACCTCTGGGGTAAATACACAGGAATATCAGATATTATTGATTCGTAAAGCTTTGGGAACAGGAACCTACGCCTTTGCAAATAATTTCAAACATAGTTTAGTTAAAAACAGAATTACCATGATGATGAAGAATAATACAAGTAAGTGGGCATACGGAAAAACATTATATCTCATCCCACTCGTAGCACTTGCACTTTGTGCTTTTGCAAGTCCTAAAACTGAAGTGAACAATACCTCTCAGAATGTAAAAGTAAAGCAGGTAAAGAAAACAACAATTGAGACTGTTGAGATTATTCCTCAGATCAAAGGTCATAAGTTGTATACTGACGCCGAGTTTCAGGCAATGATGAATAAACAGTATGCTGAATGCAAGAAGCGTTTTGGTTCTAATTCTCTATCCAACAAGATGATTCTTGTCGACAAGAGTGGAAAATATAGTACTACCTATGAAAAGAAGAATGACTGGTGGGTGAAAGTGTCCCAAGAGCCATTCTCATCTACTTCATACAGCACTCACTACAAAAAGGTTAATGGTAAGTTGGTAGAAGCATCCCAAAAGGCAGTCACACCTCAATTGATAAAGAAATAAATCAATTCTATTATTATCGTAAACTTAAAACTCACCTATTTAGCCCCAAGTTGATATAGATGAACAAGGCACATCCTTGAATGATGTGCCGAATGCGATATTATGATGAATAATTTTTTGAAGCTAAAAGGCTGACAAACATAACTATTCAAAAATAGGGTGCAACTACAATAATACATGTTTTGAGCCTAGATTTCTGAGAGACAAATTGAATTTTGTACATTTCTGCTGTCTTCCCTTCGTTTTTGCGTTTTTTTAGCTACGAAGCTACGGCGTCTCTCGCAAAGCCTATAAACAAAGGGATTCACAACACCTAGCTTACTGAATTTAGCTACGGTAAGCTACGTTCTAGCTACGTCATCAATTTTTTCTTATATAATGTACGTGCGGGCACGCGCACACTTAGGGTTTTGCAAAATATAAGTGTCGAAGTGTCAACTTGATGACTATCAGTATTTTATCGACGAATCAGATGTCGTAAAGTGACGGTGAACTGACGGTGAAATATCAAGCTTTTTATGCATTTCTATATAGAAACGCAACTGATTCCATATAGAAATGCAAACGTTTCTACGGTGTTTTACCTTCTATTGCTTCGTAAAACGCAAGGTATTTCTTCGTAAAACGGAATGCAAAACATCGCAAAACGCATCCCAATTCTTCGTAAAATGCAATGCAAAATGATGAAAAATATCCCCCATATTTTACCGACGAATAACCGACACTTACTGTCACTTAAAAAGTGTTCTAATAAATTGATGGTCAATGAATAGACACTTCGACACTTATTTTTACGAAAAACTCTGAGTGCGCGCGTATGCACACGTACATGTATTGCGGCGTGTAGACTTAAATAGATAAGACTTTGGCTAACAGACTAACCTAAATCTGATTGCATGGGCAAAAATTTTGCAGTATCTTTGCCGAGAATTCAGCGGAATTCGGCAGAACTTTAAAACAAGCTTGATAATTCTGCTCTTGTTTGTATATTCCTTATGTTCCCAAAATGCAGACAACAGTTCTTTGAAAAATTTACTTATAAAATACATTCCATCGCTAAAACAACACAGATTGCCGTAGCTAGAACGTAGCTTACCGTAGCTAATTTCAACAAGCTAGATGTTGTGAACCCTTTGTTTATCGGCTTTGCGAGAGATGCCGTAGCTTCGTAGCTAAAATAAACAAAAATATAGGGAAGGTTACCAAAATATTCTAGAACAGTAAACAGCTTTTTATTCATTCTTTGTAAATCAATGCCTAATACTTTTTTCAATGAAAAGGCTCTTTCATGTATATAATAAAAAATATTAATAGTAGTTCATCTTTACTACAAGCAATAGAATATTATTTCTATATTTGCAATATGATTAAGTATAAGCCAAAGAGAATGAATATGAATTGATTTTGTTTTCTTGAAAAATAGATTGTATGCATAGGATAAGCGTTGTAAAGTACCATAAATCTTGCGCAAAATATAGTATTGAAAAGAGAATAAAATTACTCATTCTGATTTGTCTATAACGTAGTAATAACATTAAAATATAAGATTATGCCATTTGTACGAATAAGTTTACCGAAAGCGTTTTCACAAGAAACAAAGGATAATATATCTAAGTCTGTCCACCATTCTTTAATGCAAGAATTTAATATTCCGGAAAATGATTATTTCCACATTATAGAAGAACTAGGACCGCAACAAATTAAATATCCGGAGACATATCTAGGTATAAACCATACTGCTGATATTGTATATATTCAAATCATTGCAGGACAAGGGCGAACATTAGATCAAAAACGAGCTTTATATAAAGAAATTGCAAATCAAATAGCTAGTTCTACGACAGTAACCAAAAACAATATCATCATCGTCTTACTAGAAAATGATGGTAGCCAGAATTGGTCATTCGGAGACGGAATGATACAAGAACCAACGCATTTAAAATTATGATCACAGATAGTTGTGTTGAACTGTTGTGGAAAACATTAAGGGAAGCAATAGAGTTTAGAAAAGGTTTTCGCATACTACACAGTGCATTTATCCATATTGTACTTAGCACTTAAAATTTGCTCGTCTATATATATGTCAATTAGTTATTATTCGTAAAACGATCTGTGTCATTGGCATTTCTGTTAATCTTTATAGACTTAGCATTGTGATTTAACGTATACGACAGCGTAAGCATTACATTCTGTGTAGACGCCCATGCATAATTAGCTACCGACTTATCGCCATAATACATCTTAGAACTTTCACGTTCCTGATTAAAAATGTCATCTGCCGTAACAGAAAGCACCAAAGACTTATTTTTCAATAATTTATATTGCATTCCCAGATTCATTGAGCTGCAGCCCTTACTCATCGTCTGAAGGCGTCTTGTCGTTGTCCCATAATATGGATTCAGATAGAAGCCGAATCGAGACGTAATCTCATAACCGACATAGAGATTTCCATTTGAATGCCAGGTCTTCCTACCATAAAGATAAGACGGGTCGATTACATCCTTGAAATTATAAAATTTATTATATCTTCCACTAAGATTCAGAGAACCACGAATCTTATTGTTCATAAAAGCAAACGGTACTGACAAACTGCCGATATATGAAATATAGTCCGATATATTATCATTAGTTGAGAATCTCATATCATCCTTATTTATGCCATAATAAGTTCCCCAATAATCCTTGATCCACATAACGGATGCATTCAGACTGACATAATGAAATAACAGATTTTCCCAACTGAGCTTATACTTCTTACATGGCATCAACGCTATATTCCCTTGACTATATTGCTTATCGCTGACAATAGTTTTTCCTGGCAAAAGATCATAGAATCCCGGACGAATATTCTCGGACGAAAATTTAAGTGAAGTATCATAATTATTTTTAACCTTCCAATTAAAAACGAAAGATGGTGCAAAATTACCATATGTTTCGGAACCCTTATCACCATCATCCAGATATTTATAATAGGTATGTTCATATCTGGCACCGATATACAATGAAGCCTTTGGCATAAATTTCCATTGCAAAGAAGTATAGAAACTATTCAGGTTTTCTGTGATATCATAGTTTGAAATAAGCGAAATATTTTCCCTATAATCTTCCTTTAACCTTGAAAGATATACCTGCGTACCGACTTTGAATTCTACTGTTGGAATCTTATACATATATTGTCCCTCCAGAATATGCTGATGTCCATTGACTTTCTTTCCCATGAATCCTGCCTGATTCAAATTATTACAGAAATTCTCTGAAAAATCATCCTTTCCGCTCAATAATCCATAACCAAACTTAAACTGATTTCTTAATGAATCGCTGCTATCATACTCTATATTCAAAGACAGTAGGTCTGGCACATCTTTATTGCTTCTGTTTACCTGTTTATCTATAATACCGGATGCTGCATATTCTTCATTTTTCTTATTTTTAGCATCATCTCTATAATATGAACAATAGATATTGATGGAACCATTTATTGGCTTTGGAGTCCAAGTAAAATTCATAATACCGAAATAAGCAAACTTCTTTAGTCTATTATCACTAGAAAGTTTACTTCCATCATAGTCATTTTCCTCAGATTGATTATAGTAAGAACGGTTGTTGAGACCAAAAGAAACATTACCTGATAGATTGCCATACTTAAGTAAAGCATCCGTATAATTGCCATACTTAAATGAGCTTTTTCTGAATAGCTTGCCATACGTAGAATTTGTGAGCTGATAACCATCAAGAGCCTTTTTCTTTGACTCTATACTGATAGTCACTTCCTCAGATCCTAATTTGTTTTCTGCTAATTGATTTGTATTGATAGCTATCGTCTCAGTGTTTGTTGCTGGAACCGTTGACAGATAAGTTATAAGCTGCGAAATTGGAAGATGTTGCTTAACACCATTAATTACAACTATAGGACTTGCTCCATTTACCATAATGCTATTATCAGTAGCAACAACACCTGGCATTCTCTTAAGTACATCTATTAACTTGTCCGCACTATTATTTGACAGATTTTCCACACGTGCTTTCAATATGCCGTCGTTATAGGTATAAGTAGGACGATGAGAAGTAACGACAATATTTTCAAGTGCATAACTTTCTTCTTTAAGACGCATTACGCCTAGATCTTTTGTTGACTTAGGAAATACAACCTTCTGGGCAGTATATCCCAAACAACTAACCTGTAAAACTAAGGAATCCTTTTTCGTAGGAGGATAATTAACGTTGAATGCACCATCCGAATTAGTATAACCAGTAGTCAACAAGGTGTTCGTATCATTTACATCATATAGGGCTAATGTCGCTAACGCTATCGGTTTTCCTTTTACATCAAGTACAATACCACTAACAGACTGTGCATCAACAGATATGGCATGTAATACTAAAACTATAAAGAAACAATAAACTATTATCTTTTTCATTTAAAGAAATTAATTCGATTATTACGTTCCGTTAAAACGAAACGATTTTAATTTACTCATAAATATATGATGATTCAGATAGTATTAATATCCTATCGTATATTTTTTAGTGGTTATTCGACTAGACTTATAAAAAGTCAGGTTTATATTAAACTAAAACAAATTAATATTATTATATTTCAATTTAAAACCGATGGCAAAAGTATAAAAAAAATATGAAACTAAAAAAGGATAACCTTAAAAAAGATCAATTCAGCAAGAGAAATGCAATCATTAATATAAAATAAAAATCCGCGCAAACACTTGGTTTACGCGGATTTTCTTATTGATGTTTATCTATTCTTACTTAACCTCTTCAAAGTCTGCATCCTGGATGTCTTCACCAGCCTGAGCACCACCTTGTGCCTGCTGTCCTGCCTGAGCGTCAGCTCCTGGCTGTGCACCTGCACCTGGTTGAGCACCACCTTGATACATCTGAGCACTTACTTCCTGAACTGCTGTGTTTAGAGTTGCTGTTGCTGCGTCGATAGCTGCAACGTCGCCACTCTTTTGAGCATCTTTCAACTGCTGAAGAGCTGTTTCGATAGCTGGTTTCTTATCAGCAGGAATCTTGTCAGCGTTTTCTTTCAAGAAATTCTCTGTAGTGAAAATCATTGAGTCTGCCTGATTCATCTTGTCAATCTTCTCACGCTCAGCCTTATCTGATGCAGCGTTCTGCTCAGCTTCAGCCTTCATGCGATCGATTTCTTCCTGACTCAAACCACTTGAAGCCTCAATACGAATCTTCTGTTCTTTGCCAGTTGCCTTATCCTTTGCACTTACGTTAAGGATACCGTTAGCATCAATATCGAATGTTACCTCAATCTGTGGAACACCACGACGTGCTGGAGCAATACCTTCAAGATTGAACTGACCGATACTCTTGTTCTGAGATGCCATAGGGCGCTCTCCCTGAAGTACGTGGATAGTTACTGCTGTCTGGTTGTCTACTGCTGTAGAGAATGTTTCGCTTTTCTTGCAAGGAATAGTTGTATTTGACTCAATAAGTTTTGTCATTACACCACCCATTGTCTCGATACCCAATGTAAGAGGAGTAACGTCTAGCAATACGATGTCACCAACTCCGTTTTCTTTGTTAAGGATAGCTCCCTGAATGGCAGCACCTACTGCAACAACCTCGTCTGGGTTTACACCCTTTGATGGTTCCTTGCCGAAATAGTTCTTAACCAATGTCTGTACGGCTGGGATACGAGAACTACCACCTACTAGGATAACCTCGTCAATATCTGATGTTGAAAGTTTTGCATCACGTACTGCGCTCTGGCAAGGTACAAGACAAGCCTGAATAAGATCGTGTGCAAGCTGTTCAAACTGTGAACGTGTAAGAGTCTTTACAAGGTGCTTTGGAACACCGCCCTCTGCAGAGATATATGGCAAGTTGATTTCTGTAGATGTAGAACTTGAAAGTTCAATCTTTGCTTTCTCAGCAGCTTCTTTAAGACGCTGCATTGCCATTGGGTCTTTCTTAAGGTCGATGCCTTCATCAGCCATGAAACCGTCAGCAAGCCATTTGATGATTACCTGGTCGAAGTCATCACCACCAAGGTGAGTATCACCATTTGTAGAAAGTACTTCGAATACACCGCCACCAAATTCAAGAATAGAAATATCGAATGTACCACCACCAAGGTCGAATACTGCGATCTTCATATCTTTGTTAGCCTTGTCTACACCATAAGCAAGAGCTGCTGCTGTTGGCTCGTTAACAATACGCTGAACGTTAAGACCAGCAATCTGACCTGCCTCTTTTGTAGCCTGACGCTGTGAATCAGAGAAGTATGCAGGAACAGTGATAACTGCGTCTGTAACCTCCTGACCAAGATAATCCTCAGCAGTTTTCTTCATCTTCTGAAGAACCATAGCTGAAATCTCCTGTGGAGTATATCTGCGACCCTCGATTTCGATACGTGGGTAACCATTTTCATTTATTACAGTGTAAGGCATGTTTTCAGCTTCCTTACGGCTCTGGTCGTAAGTCTCACCCATGAAACGCTTGATAGAATATACCGTATTCTGTGGGTTTGTGATAGCTTGACGCTTTGCAGGATCACCTACCTTGCGCTCACCATCCTTAACAAAACCAATTACTGAAGGTGTTGTACGCTTACCTTCACTGTTTGCGATTACTACCGGTTCGTTTCCTTCAAATACAGAAACGCAACTGTTAGTTGTTCCTAAATCAATTCCAATAATCTTTCCCATTGTTGTATATTTTTTATTTTGATTCTTTTATTTTGATGTCTGCGGATTTTCCAGAGACACTCTTTAAATAACAAACCATGTGCCAACGACTATACAATGACAAATGGCTGACATTGTGACAGAAGTCAAATGCCAGCCATTTTAAAAATATATTCTAAGAGAGAGGTTTTTTACCAGATATGTGCACGTTTCTCAATAGGAACATACAACTTGTCACCTTGCTTGATGTCAAATGTATCATACCATGCGTCAATCATAGGGAGTGCACCATTGACACGAGCTATGTTAGGAGAGTGAGTGTCTGAGTTTACGATGTAAGCTACAAACTGTGGTGCAATGTTGCTTGCCCAGATACGACCGTAAGCAAGGAAGAAACGTTGTTCAGGAGTGAAGCCGTCTTTGTTTTCCAAAGGACTCTTCTTAATAGCATTCTGGAAAGCTCTGAATGCAACGTTTATACCACCGTTGTCACCGATATTCTCACCAAGAGTCTTTTCTCCGTTGACTTTAAGTCCAGGAATAACTTCCTGAGTGCTGAACCAGTCGGCAAGTACTTTTGTACGCTTGTCATAGTTTGCCTTATCTTCAGCTGTCCACCAGTTGTTAAGGTTTCCGTTCTTGTCAAACTGACATCCTTGATCATCAAATCCATGACTCATCTCGTGTCCGATAACACTTCCGATACCGCCAAAATTAGCAGCTGCGTCTGCTTCAGGATCAAAGAATGGTGCCTGAAGAATAGCTGCAGGGAAGTTGATACTGTTTGATTCAGGACTGTAATAAGCATTTACAGTCTGTGGAGTACAGAACCATTCTTCTTTATCAACAGGTTTTCCGAAACGCTTCTTAACTTCATATTTCTGTAATACTACATTAAGGTTTTCAAGATTTTCACGAAGGCTTTTGCTTTCGTCAACTACAACAGCTGAATCATTATTCTGCCATTTGTCAGGATAACCTATTCTGATGCGGAAAGCATTTAGCTTTTCTATAGCCTGCTTCTTTGTAACATCTGTCATCCAAGTGTTTTCCTGAATGCGTTCTGCCAATGCGGTTTGCAAGTTCTTGACAAGTTCAATTGCAAGTTGTTTGCTACTTTCAGGGAAGTATTTCTTTACATATAGTTTACCTACAGCCTCACCGAGAAGATTTTGAACGAAACTTAGTGCATATTTCCAACGAGGTTGCTCTTCCTTTACACCGTAAAGTGTTTTGTTAAATTCAAATTTGCGGTCGAAGAACTTCTTTGAAAGAGTACCCGAAGCACTGCTTACAACATTATATTCCATGTAAGCCTTCAAATCTTCTAATGGAGTCTTTGCCAAAATCGTCTCAACTTCGTGTATTGGTTCAGGTTGACCAACGTCTACACTGTCAATAGCAGGGAAGAAGCTTGATTTAGCTAAATAGTTCCAGTCTATTCCAGGATAATCCTTCAGTAACTTTCCCCAACTCATCTTGTGGTAGTTTGCTTGTGGATCACGAGATTTAATCTGGTCATAGCTAACCTTGGCAATTTGATTCTGTATTGCGAATATAGCCTGCATCTTCTTTTCGGCTACAGCATCATTATTGCCGACCATTTTAAGAAGGTCTTTAATCAGACTTTTGTATGCTACAACTACAGCTTTCTGTTGCTCGTTTGGTTGAGTGTAGTATTCTGGATCAAGACCGATACCGCCCTGACCAATAGAAACAAGATATTTGTCTGAGTTCTTTGCATCAGTGCCTAATCCGAAACCATACATTGTAGTGTTGTAGCCAATAGCAGATAAGTCAGCCATTGCTTTTGCATATTCCTTACGGTTTTTAATTTCGGCAATCCTCTTTAAGATAGGTTTGATAGGAGTGATACCTTCACGATCTAATCTCACGGTGTCCATATACATACGATATAGACTTCCAATCTTCTGTCCAAGAGTTCCTTGTTTCTGAGGAGTGTTGGCATAACCCTCTACGAGTTCGCGAATACGATCATTGTTTTGTTCCTCAAGATCAACAAACGAACCATTCATCGGGTGTTGTGCATCGAGAGGATGTGTCTTCAACCAGTTACCAACTGAGTACTCATAGAAGTCATCACCAGGTTTTACACTCAGGTCCATATTGCTTTTGTCGATTCCCGACTTCAGACCTTGAGCTGATGCTGCAGTTGAACATATCAACATAGCGGCTAAAATTAATTTTGTTTTCATCATTAAATTCTCTATTTATGATTTTACTGTTTAATCATTTTTGTATTCCAGGATATCTCCTGGTTGACAATCAAGTGCGTTGCATATAGCTTCGAGCGTTGAAAATCGAATAGCTTTAGCCTTTCCTGTCTTTAATATCGACAAGTTAGCTGGAGTGATACCAACCCTTTCAGCCAGTTCACTGCTCGAAATTTTGCGCTTAGCCATCATTACGTCTACATTTATTATTATTGACATTATAATATCCTCCTTAATTATATTGTCAATTCTTGCTCTTCCTTCATCTTTCGGCCTATAGACAGAAGCTGAGACAGAATCAGCATGCCAATGCCAAGATAAAGAAGATAGCAACTAGGATAGTTACTGAAACATACATCATAACCTGAAATTTTAAACATTTTACTATTTTCTAAATATTCTACACATGTTAAGCCCCATTCGGAAATATATGCTCCTAGTGAGAATATTCCCATTAGTTTTATCTTAAAATCAGTCTTTTTGTCAAAGGCTTTACCTTTATTGACTGCCAAGATGATCTTAATAAATACAACCCAAAATCCAATTGCACAACATAAGGATAGCGGTACGGTAAAGATTTCGATAATAAGCGATAATAAAGTTTGGCCATCGTTGCCTGCTGATGTCGCAATTCTTACATTCGCAACCTGTATGGAGTCCATTTGTCCTGTAACATCGTTCTTGACAGCTGTTAGAAACCTATTGTCGTTTTTTGCTTTAAGATTTAAGTAGCTTATTTGCTTCATATTGGTTTTCCCTTGTTCAAAACCTTCTTGGGCTTTAGCTGCATTTCTACCGTCTTTAAAACTTAAAACGAGTTCATCTGCATGATTATATATGTTGAGACAGAACCCGAAGGTAATTGCTGCAAGGAGCAGTATGCAATATATATTAAACTTGCGTTTCATCTTATATTTATTGTTTAATTGATATTAATTATTGAATAACATGTTTATATTATCGTTTTTCGATAATGCAAATATATGCCAAATATCAATTCGATGCAAATAAAATGAGAAAAATATATTGAAAAACGATATTATTTAACTTATATTTGCGCTTTTACTACGTTTTGTGGTTATTTTATAGCATATTGTCATGTTTTCGCTATATTATGTTTCATTTATATCAATAATTCTCTTAGGTAATGTCATTATATCATATAAATGCTTGTTGTGATAAGGCTTCTCATTAGTTTAGATAAGTATATAAAAAGTCAACGGGACTTTACCTGCCAAGCAAGTAAAGCCCCGTCTATCAATCATTCATCTATATTACAAAAACATTAAAATGACTTTAGTTGGTATTTATAGTGGATATTCGTCAAAGGCATATAATACCGTAGACAGATAGCGCTCACCAGTATCAGGCAGTAATGTTACAATAGTTTTGCCTTTATTTTCAGGACGCTTTGCAATCTCTGTTGCCGCAAAAGCTGCTGCACCTGAAGATATTCCAACCAAAAGTCCTTCTTGCTGTGCCAACTGGCGACCAGCCAATATAGCATCGTCATTCTCAACGTCAAAGACTTCATCGACAAAGTCAGGGTTGTAAGTCCTTGGAATGAAACCAGCTCCGATACCCTGAATCTTATGAGGACCGCTAGCACCACCGTGAAGAACAGGAGATGATAATGGCTCTACAGCTATAATCTTAATATTTGGATTTTTTTCCTTCAAAGCCTTTCCTATACCAGATACCGTTCCACCAGTTCCAACACCGGCAATAAAGATATCTACTTTTCCATCGGTATCATTCCATACTTCCTGACCTGTTGTTTCATAGTGCTTTTTAGGGTTGGCCGGATTTTCAAATTGTTCAAGAATTACACTTCCTGGAGTTACATCACGCAGTTCTTCTGCTGCCTTGATAGCTCCTGGCATGCCGTCTTTGCCACTAGTAAGTCTTACTTCTGCACCATAAGCCTTTACAAGGTTACGGCGTTCAACGCTCATAGTTTCAGGCATTGTTAGGATAAGTTTATATCCCTTTATTGCTGATACAAGAGCAAGACCTACACCAGTGTTACCACTTGTTGGTTCAATAATTGTTGCTCCTGGTTTAAGTTTGCCGTCTTTTTCAGCTGCTTCAATCATTGCAAGTCCAATACGGTCTTTTACGCTACCGCCTGGATTGAAGAACTCAACTTTTGCAATGATAGGAGTTTCAACTCCACGGAATTTAGAATATCTATTTAGCTCAACCAATGGAGTGTTTCCAATAAGGTCGGTTATTTGTTTTGCAATTTTTGCCATAATATAATGTTTTAAATTATTTCTTTATTTTACGTATTGAAATGCTTCGTCGAGTGCGTCGATAAGGTCAATGACGTTCTCTGTTCCAATGCTCAATCTTATAGTAGAAGGGTATATGTGCTGCTCTTCAAGTTCCTTTGGACTAAGCTGTGAATGAGTTGTTGTTGCTGGATGTATAATTAGACTCTTTACGTCTGCAACGTTTGCAAGCAATGAGAATATCTTCAGGTGGTCTATGAAAGCCCAAGCCTCGTCCTGTCCACCTTTTATGTCAAATGTAAATATACTGCCGCCGCCGTTAGGGAACAGCTTTTCGTATAGTGCATGGTCAGGATGTTCTGGTAATGAAGGGTGATTAACCTTTGCTACCTTTGGATTCTTTGCCAGATATTCAACGATCTTCTTTGTATTGTATGCGTGTCTCTCCACACGTAGACTTAAAGTTTCAAGTCCTTGAATTAATATCCATGCATTGAATGGGCTTATTGTTGCACCAGTATCGCGTAAGATCACCGCACGTATTCTTGTTACGAAAGCAGCTGCCCCAGCAACGTCTGCGAAAATAGCTCCATGATATGAAGGGTCTGGTTTGGCTAGAGTAGGGTACTTGTCAGCGTTTGCTTTCCAGTCAAACTTACCGCCATCAACGATTACTCCACCTAATGACGAACCGTGACCGCCAATAAATTTTGTTGCAGAGTGAACAACAATGTCTGCTCCGTGTTCAATAGGTCTGATAAGATATGGAGTACCGAAAGTGTTGTCTACAATGACAATTGTATTGTGCTTGTGAGCAATCTCTGAAATCTTGTCAATGTCAGTCACGCTGGCATTAGGATTACCGAACGTCTCTATGATAACAGCCTTTGTGTTTGGACGGAAACCTGCATCTACCTCTTTAAAATCAGAAGGGTCTACGAATGAAACTTCTACGCCTTGAGTAGTGAGTGTATGTTCTAGTAGATTAGTAGTTCCACCATAAAGATTGTTTGCTGCTAATATATGGTCACCATTCTGAGCTACGTTTTGTAGAGCATAAGTAACCGCTGCTGCGCCTGATGCTACAGCAAGTCCGGCAACACCGCCTTCAAGGGCTGCAACTCTGTCTTCAAAAACACCCTGTGTTGAGTTAGTCAATCTTCCATAAATGTTTCCAGCATCACGCAGTCCAAATCTGTCTGAAGCATGTTGTGAATTGTGGAAAACATAACTTGTAGTCTGATAAATAGGTACAGCACGTGAATCTGTTGTTGGATCAGCGTTTTCCTGTCCTACATGAAGTTGAAGTGTCTCGAAGTGTAGTTTCTTTTCATTACTCATATTTAAACCCTTTCTTTTTACGTTATGTTTATATTCTAAATCATGTTGCAAAGGTACGGCAAATAATGATATCGTGAAATCACACATTCTGGGCATTTGGAATACCACATTTGTGGTATTTGTTTATTTCTTTGCCTCCAAATCGCGTTTCGACTTGCTTTTTATCACTAACCATACACCAGAAAAAACCAAAAATACGGCCACTCCCTGCATGAATGTGAATACACCAATACCTGTTAAAATACTTACTGTAACCGATACGATAGGTTGCACATAATTATATATACTAACAACAGTTGGACGAAGAGAATGCTGTCCCACCATCGTTAATATGTAGCCCAGATATGTTCCGAATATCACAACGTATCCTGCTTCCCACAATGTCTTCGTTGGAACTATAGCCCAGTTGATGTCTATCACGTGAAATCCCGTGAATGGCCATATCATCAGCGTAGCCCAAAGAAACATCCACTTGTTAACAGTAAATACAGAATACCTTTTTATAAGATTATTGAATAGTGCAAGATAAAGTGCAAAAGATAATTGGGCGCCAAGACACATCAGGTCGCCACGTATGTCACCAACCTTTGAGCTCACAGCTGCAGCACTTGTAATGATCAGTATTATCGCTCCGCAGCAACCAATGAATACTCCAAGTGCTTTTTGAAGTGTTATCGGTTCCTTTAATATAAGGAAAGACAGCACCATTGCAAATATAGGCATTGAAGTTGTTACGATACTTGAATTTATAGGTGAAGTAATGCTCAATCCTATTGTGTAAAGACATTGATTGCACACTAGTCCGAATATTGCAGCACCAGCAAGTAATAGTTTGTCCTTAGTGGGTACGGTTTCCTTCTTAAAGAATAAGGATGTAATCCAAAATAGGATAGCCCCACCCATTACTCTGAATGAAACCATATCAATACCGTCAATACCATGTGTCATTGCATCCTTTCCAAGCGGAGCCATAAGTCCCCAGAAAAACTCAGCAGTAAACATGCTGAGATGCGCCTGAAGTGGAATATTCTTGTTGTTACCCATTATAATAGTTTTATTAGTGTGCAAAATTATAAAAAAAATCACACTAATTGGGACTGTCTGTGATTTTTATTTGCTATATTTGCGGTATATAATTCTATTAATATGAAATATGCTGATTATATAGAGCAGATAGAGATAGAATCTCTTTGGAGCGGAACAAAACACATTGTGTGGAATTTGGACCGTAGGGTTAATATCCTTAGTGGTATTAACGGTGTCGGGAAAAGTACCATTCTTAATAAGGTAGTGAAAAGTCTTGCCCAAGGTGGCGAGTTTCCAAGTCACTTGCTTAAAGGTGTACATTTGAGCGTTAAGCCTGAAGATGCAAAGTGGATACGGTTTGATGCTATACGCTCTTTTGATCGCCCACTGATGAATTCTGACACAATATCGAAGCTGGATTTAAGTCTGGCTACAGAACTTGACTGGCAATTATTCCAGCTTCAGCGTAAGTATCTGGATTACCAGGTGAATATAGGCAACAGAATTATTAATGCATTGCAATGTGGTGATTCTGATGCTGCTTTACAGGCCCAAAAAATATCTGAGTCAAAAAAACTGTTCCAGGATATGATAGACGATCTATTCAGGGAAACAGGAAAGAAGATTATCCGCACTGAAAACGAGATACGTTTTTCACAGATTGGAGAGACGCTTGTTCCTTATCAGCTATCAAGTGGTGAGAAGCAGATTCTTGCAATCTTGCTCACTGTATTGGTAGAAGATCAGAAACCGTATGTGCTGTTCATGGATGAACCTGAAGTGAGTCTGCATTTTGAGTGGCAGAAACAGCTTATTGAACTTGTGCTTAAATTGAATCCTAATTTACAGTTGATAATGACAACACATAGTCCGGCAGTTATAATGAACGGTTGGATGGAGCATGTCACCGAAGTAACGGATATTACTTTTTAGTGTGTTTATACCTAAGTTATTAACTGATGTTTGAAGTCGGGGGGATATAGATGTCTAAAAGATTAAACGAAAATATAACATCAAGATATTTCGAGGCTGCCAATGGATTGGGCTCAAAGAAAGCACGTCGAAAGATTATAGCTTATGTAGAGAGCTATGATGATGTGTTCTTTTGGCGCACCATACTTGGTAACTATGAAGATGATAGTCGTTATTTTGAAGTGATGCTTCCTACACGTATGAATCGTTTGGAACGTGGCAAAAAGGCTGCTATCGCCAATATTATGGATGGTGTTGGACATGATATGATTGCTTGTGTAGATGCAGATTACGATTATCTCATACAAGGTGCTTCGCCTGCTTCACGAACGCTTTTGACAAACAGGTATATCTTTCATACGTATGCTTATGCAATAGAAAATCTTCAGTGCTATGCTCCTTCGTTACATAATGTGGCAGTGGCAGTGGTGCTAAACGATCATAGTATATTTGACTTTAAAGGTTTTATGGGAAGATATTCTGAAATTATCTATCCACTGTTCGTATGGAATATATGGTATTATCGTAGCGATCATTATTCAGAGTTCACGATAACCGACTTTGATAATATCATCGAACTAGGCGATGTGAGAATTGATAACCCAGAATATTCTCTTGACAAACTTCACAAGAAAGTGTCACGTGCAGTTGATAACTTTAAAAAGAAGAACGCTAATGCCCGTGATAGTTATCTTGCAGTAAAGGATGACTTAAACAGATTGGGTGTGGATTCTTCTAATACGTATTTATATATACAGGGGCATCATCTGTTTGATCATGTAGTGGTACCGATTATGGATAAAGTATGCGGTAGATTATATCGTGAGCGTGAGCAGGAAATAGGTGAGCAATCTGTTCATAACATGCAGTATCAGACAGAGATTTCAAGCTATAAAAATAGTGTTGGAGACATAACAGCAATGCTTAAGAAGAATATGGGTTACGCCATGTCACCGCAGTTTAAAAATATAATGAATGATGTCGCTGAATTTTTGGATGCGAAATAACAAATAAAATTTTATTTATTATGAAGAAAATTAAAACAGGAAAACCTTTGTCAGAGCGCGAAAACGAATCTCTGAATAGATATCTGGATGAAATAGGAAAGGAATTACTATTGTCTGATGACGAGGAAAAGCAACTTGCCGAAAAGATACAGAATGGAGGACGTGTCGGTGAACGAGCTGTTGAAAAACTTGCTACGGCAAACCTTCGCTTTGTAGTTTCTATCGCTAAGCAGTATAACGATAATGGTGTTGCAATAACCGATCTTATCAGCGAGGGTAATATTGGTATACTGAAGGCTGCACTAACATTTGACGGTAGTCGTGGTAGTCGTTTTGTTGGTTACGCTGAGCCTTTTATTCGTGATGCCATTGTTCATGCTATCAATGAACAAAGTGGTATTTATAACCTTCCTAAGGATGAGCGTAATCGAGAAGAGAAGGAAAACAGCCGTGCCTTTTCGGTAGATGCTCCATTGCAGAATGGTAAGAATTTGAGTTTGTTGAGTGTGCTATTTGATCCAGATGCTCCACGTCCAGACAAGTTAGCGCTCGACGAATCAATAAAGGCAGAACTTCTTCAGGCAATGGATGTGCTTAATGACAGAGAACGTCGTATTGTTCAGGCTTTCTATGGAATAGGTCAGGACAGTATAACTTTCGCTGAAATAGGTGTAAACATGGGATTGAAGCGTGAACGTGTACGCCAGATAAGAGATAAGGCTGTGAGGAAGCTAGGTAAGAATACCACAAACGATACATTGAGAGCATATCTTAGTTGATTATCAGTCAGCATCGTAAGTAAAGTTAAACGTGCTAATAACAATAACCGCCCGCAAGGATTAAACTCTTGCGGGCGGTATCTATTTAATGATGTAGCGTTAAATCGCCATATCTTATTTCACTTCTTCAATGAGATTCATTCCTTCTTCTACTGCTTGCATATTAAGCGGTATCAGTTTGTGATGTCTTTCAGGAAGAGTTTTGTATAATGCTTTGTTAAGTCCATCAGTACTTACAATCTTACAAACTTTCAGTAAGCCACCAAGAACAATCATATTGAAAACTTTGGCATTCTTCATTTCTGCAGCCTTGTCCATTGCATCAATACGATATACAGTGATATCCTTTCTTTCAGGAGGATTGATGATTCCAAAACCGTCATAAATCAAAATACCTCCAGGTTTAACCTTTGATACAAATTTATCCATTGACGGTTGATTGAGTACGATTGCGATATCAAATTTACTTAATATAGGTGATGAAATGCGCTCGTCGCTTATAATAACAGTAACGTTAGCAGTACCGCCACGTTGCTCTGGACCATAGGCTGGCATCCATGTCACCTCTTTATCTTCAAGAAGTCCTGAATAGGCAAGGATTTTTCCCATAGAGAGAACGCCCTGACCTCCAAAACCTGATATGATAATTTCTTTCTTCATTTCTTTTGGATTTTACCGGTTACTAAAGATTTGTTGTATCTTTAAGGTCTCCCTTTGGATACTCTTTGAACATGTGCTCAGCCATCCACTCGTTTGCCTGCTTTGGTGATAGTTTCCAACCACTGTTGCAAGTAGATACTATTTCAACAAGGCTAGAACCTTGTCCATTCATAGATGCTTCAAAAGCTTTGCGTATAGCGGCTTTGGCTTTGCGTATAGATGCTACGTTCTCAACACTCTGACGAGTAACATAACATGTACCAGTAAGATGACTTGCCAGTTCTGTGATGTTAAGTGGATATCCGTGCAATTCTGGTTCACGGCCATAAGGACATGTTGCTGTCTTCTGTCCGATAAGAGTTGTAGGAGCCATCTGTCCTCCGGTCATACCGTAAATGGCATTGTTGATGAATATAATAGGTATATTCTCGCCACGGTTTAGAGCGTGTATTGTTTCGCAGGCTCCAATGCAAGCAAGGTCGCCGTCGCCCTGATATGTAAATACCAAACGGTCTGGCCACAAACGCTTAATACCTGTTGCGACAGCTGGTGCACGACCGTGAGGAGCTTCTTGCCAGTCTATGTCAAGATAGCGATATGCAAATACAGCACAACCAACAGGACTGACTCCTATAGTCTTGTTTTGCATTCCCATTTCAGCTATTACCTCGGCTACTAATTTATGCACTACACCGTGAGAGCAACCGGCACAGTAGTGCATTGCCGTATCGTTCATAAGTTCTGGCTTCTTGTAAACCAGATTTTCAGGTGATATGATGTCGTTATTCATTGTCTATGAGTTTTGTTTTCAGAGCGTTAACAATTTCTTCTGGATCAGGAACGATACCTCCGAGACGTCCGAAGTGTTCTGTTGGTATACCACTTCCTACAGACAACTTCACATCTTGAATCATCTGTCCTGCATTTATTTCCGCAACAAGGATACCCTTTTTGCCATCAACAGCCTTTTTCAATTCCTTTTCAGGGAAAGGCCATAGGGTGATAGGGCGGAAGAGTCCTACTTTGATTCCACGTTTACGTGCCATCTCAATACTCTTTTCTGCAATACGTGCGGCACTTCCGAATGCAACTATTACATAGTCTGCATCGTCACAGTTTGTTATTTCGCATCTTGTTTCATTATCCTTTGCGAGTTGGTATTTAGCCTGAAGAGCCAAATTTCTCTGTTCCATTACTTCTGGCTTCAGTTCAAGAGACGTGATAATGTTCGGTTCACGTGAACTTGGTCTGCCGATACTAGCCCAAGGACATTCTTTTGCAATCTGCTCTTCAGTGCGGCGAGGCTTCAAAGGAGGAAGTACAACCTTCTCCATCATCTGACCGATAACGCCATCACTAAGAATCATTGCTGGATTGCGATATTTAAAAGCCAGTTCAAAAGCTAAGTCTACAAAGTCTGCCATTTCCTGAACAGAAGCAGGGGCTAATACAATGACATTATAGTCACCGTTTCCTCCTCCGCGTGTAGCTTGGTTGTAATCACTTTGGCTAGGTTGTATAGTTCCTAGTCCAGGACCACCACGCTGAACGTTTACGATCACTCCTGGAATCTCAGCACCAGCCATGTATGATATACCTTCCTGCATCAAAGCAATACCAGGACTTGAACTTGTTGTGAGTACACGCTTTCCAGCGCCGCCTCCACCATACACCATGTTAATTGAGGCAACTTCGCTTTCAGCTTGAAGAACAACCATACCAGTCGTCTCCCAAGGCTTCAATAGAGCCAATGTCTCGATAATTTCACTTTGAGGTGTTATTGGGTAACCAAAGAATGCATCAGTTCCGCAACGAATTGCTGCGTGGGCGATGGCCTCATTACCCTTCATCAATTTTACTTCTTTCTTCTCCATAGATAGATTTTTCTTTTAGTCCATTTTTTTACGATAAACGGTAATGCAGCCATCAGGGCATACAATTCCACATGAAGCACATCCGATGCAGTCATCGGCTTTTATGGCTTCAACGTAAGAATAACCATGGACGTTGACTTTTCTTTCTGCTAATGCTAAAACGTCTTTAGGACAAGCGTCTACGCAAAGCGCGCAACCCTTGCATCTGTCTTCGTTAATAACAACAGCACCAAATATTTTTCCCATTATAATTGTTTTAGAAAATGACAAGATTTAAGGATTATACATATCTTTGCAATAGAAAGCAAATATACTTTCAAGCATTTTTTTAGCTTCAACAGCAGGACTGTTAGGATCTAATGCTATTGCATCATTGTATGAATCAATAGCATGCTTAAAGTCTCCTTTCTTGCGATAAGTATTGCCTAGTTTGTAATAATCTTTAGATGTCATCGTGTTTTATATATTTTTCCCACGACAAATTTATGTAAGAGAAACGTGAATAGCGTAAAATCAATAGTGATTTTAAACTATATTAAAATAGTTTTGCATAATAAATGCGCACACCTATTTTGATTGTGCAATAATTAGAATAAATAGTTCCATTCGTCAGATAACTCCGTCATTTTGTGAAATAGGATGTTTGCGCCTTCGTTTTTTAAGGCAGAGTCGGGTAGTGGACCACTATTAATGGCAATAGTGAAAATACCAGCTGAAACTCCCGATCTAACACCAAGTGGAGCATTCTCAACAACAATTCCCTGTGAAGGTTTAAGGTTTCCTGCTTTTTTTAATCCTATAAGGTAAGGATCCGGATATGGCTTACCTCGTTTCACATCATAAGCGGTAGTGATGTGATCTTCGTCAATGAATTTGCCAAAATCGTGGATAAGTCGGTCAATCAAAGGGCGTTGACCACTTCCTGTAACTACGTTGACAGACATTCCTGATTGGACAATTTTTTCCATCATTTCAGTCACTCCTTCAAAAATTGGAGCTGTTGGCATATGATGAAATATTCTTGTTTTCTCGTCATAAATTGTTTGTGCCTCGTCAAGAGTGATATTTTTGCCAATTTGGTCAAGCATAAATTTCTTGATCGTATCTATTCCTCTTGCGCCTTCTGTGGCATAGGCATTTGCTGACGTCATATTTATGCCAAACTTAGCCATGCTTTCCTGCCATGCAATCGCATGGTTAGGCATACTGTCATAAAGAACTCCATCCATGTCAAATAACACACATTTAAAGTTCTCGCTAAACTTTTTTGGTTCAGACGTTATGTCAACGCCATGTTTGCTTAAATATTCTGTTACAGCTTCTCGTATCATATTAAAAAAATAGGTGGACGCAATCATTCAACTGCATCCACCATATTTGATATTGTGTTAGTTGAAACAACTAATCTATTTTCATTTCTTATTTCAGTCTTTCCTGTATTGCTTTGCTCTCTGCCTCATATCCAGGCTTGTTGAGCAGTGCAAACATGTTCTTCTTGTAAGCCTCTACGCCTGGTTGGTCGAATGGGTTTACTTCAAGAAGGTTACCGCTGATGCCGCAAGCAATCTCAAAGAAGAAGATAATCTGACCGATATAATATTCGTTGAGCTCAGGAACGCTGAGGCGGATGTTAGGAACGCCACCGTCTACGTGTGCAAGACGTGTACCTAGTTCTGCCATCTTGTTAACTTCGTCAACGCGCTTGCCTTCAAGGAAGTTTAGTCCGTCAAGGTTTTCGTCATCGTGAGGGAACAAAAGAGTTTTGTTTGGCTTCTCGATGCTGATCACAGTCTCGAAGATAGAACGCTCACCCTGCTGAATCCATTGACCCATAGAGTGCAAGTCTGTTGTGAAGTCACATGCTGCTGGGAAGATACCCTTGCCATCTTTACCTTCACTCTCTCCGAAGAGCTGCTTCCACCATTCTGCGATGAAATGAAGTTTTGGCTGGAAGTTTACGATAATTTCGATCTTCTTGCCTGCCTGGCTATATAGTCCGTTACGTACGGCTGCATATTTAGCTGCAATATTCTCAGCGAAAGGAACGTCCTTGCCTGTAGCCTTCTCCATATCCTGTGCACCATTTACAAGTGCCTTGATGTCGAAACCTGCGCATGCGATAGGAAGAAGACCTACCGGAGTGAGTACAGAGAAGCGACCACCGATATTATCAGGAATGATGAATGTCTTGTAACCTTCCTTGTCTGCACAAGTGCGAGCTGCGCCCTTCTTTGCATCTGTAACGGCTACGATAACATCTTTTGCTGCAGCTTTACCAATCTGCTCTTCGCATTGCTTCTTAAGAAGACGGAATGTAAGAGCTGTCTCAGTTGTTGTACCAGACTTACTGATGTTGATAACACCGAATTTCTTACCTTTAAGATACTCTGTGAGCTCAGAAAGATAATCTTCTCCGATATTGTTTCCAGCAAACATGATTGTTGGATTATTCTTATCTTCAACAAGCCATGCGAAACTGTTACCGAGAGCTTCGATAACGGCGCGTGCGCCAAGATAAGAACCACCGATACCTGCAACAACAACAACTTCACACTTCTGGCGAATTGTGTTAGCTACAGCCTGAACTTCGTCAAGGAATGCTGGTGTGATACTTGATGGCAAGTGAAGCCATCCTAAGAAATCGTTACCCGGGCAAGTGCCATTCTCAAGAGCTTCCTGAGCGGCCTTAACCTGACCTTCATAAGCTTCAACAGTTCCTGGTTTCAAGAATTGTTCTGCCTTTGTAATGTCTAAGCTAATATTTTTCATTCAATCTTTAATTTTCAAGATCTTTTTTATAAGATCATAAACTATCTAAAACTATCTGTTAATAACTTTATTTCAATCTGGGGATTTATTCTTTCATACAAGATGTTGTATACAGCGTCAAGAATAGGCATGTTAACGTGCATGTGGCGATTTATCTCCTTCATACATTTTGTTCCGAAGAAGCCTTCGGCAATCATTTCCATTTCTATCTGTGCACTCTTTACTGAGTATCCCTTTCCAATCATTGTTCCGAAAGTTCGGTTACGGCTGAAGTTGCTGTATCCTGTTACCAAGAGGTCACCAAGATAAACACTGTCGTATATGTTTCGTTCAATAGGATGAACGGCTGTAAGAAAGCGATTCATTTCCTGAACGGCATTTGCTACCAGCACAGCTTGAAAGTTGTCACCGTATTTAAGTCCGTTGCATATACCTGCAGCTATTGCATATACATTCTTCAAAACAGAAGAATATTCAATGCCTATCACATCGCTGGATGTCTTTGTCTTTATGAAGTCGCTTGTGAGAATATCGGCAAACGATAGTGCCTTGTCCTTGTCAGAACATCCTACCGTGAGGTATGAAAGACGCTCCAATGCCACTTCCTCTGCATGAGACGGACCGCCAATGCAAGCCAAGTTATCATAAGGAACATCATATACCTGATGGAAATATTCAGAACATACAAGGTTCTCGTCGGGAACAATACCCTTAATCGCCGTGACGATAAACTTATCACGCAGTCCTGTCTTTAGTTTCTTAAGATGATTCTTAAGATAAGGAGATGGAGTGACAAAGAGGAGTGTGTCGTAGTTCTGAGCTATTTTGTTTATGTCGCTGAAGAAGTCAATCTCATCAACATTGAAATGAGCACTCATCAGATAGGCAGGGTTGTGACCTAGTCGCTTAAAGTCTTCAATCCGATCTTCGCGACGCATATACCATCCTATGTGATGAGTATGTCCCACCACGATTTTGGCTATGGCCGTAGCCCACGAACCGCCACCAATGATTGCTATCTTTCCGCAATTATACATTAGCCTTGTCTATCCAGGCCTGAATGTCTTCAACACTAGGCTTTTCGTATCCAAGTTTATATTTCTTGTTTATTTCTCCGATTTTCTGCTGCAATCCCTGAGCTTTCTCGTCTTTGATGTCGCTGATTAGATTGAATCCTGCTTTACGCATTACGTAAACCCAGTCTTCGGCTACACCTATTTCTGCCCATTCCTTGATAGAACTCTGTGGCATTTTTGCCTCAGGTTTCATCTGTGGGAATAAAATAATCTCCTGAATGTTTTCTTTACCAATCATCAACATGCACAAACGGTCGATACCGATACCGATACCTGATGTTGGAGGCATTCCGTATTGCAATGAGCGCAAGAAGTCCTGATCAATAATCATTGCTTCGTCGTCACCCTTGTCAGCAAGTGCCATTTGGTCCTTGAATCTATTTTCTTGATCAATAGGGTCGTTAAGCTCAGAATATGCGTTAGCAAGTTCCTTACCGTTTACCATCAATTCGAAACGTTCTGTAAGTCCTGGCTTAGAACGGTGCATCTTTGTCAACGGACTCATCTCAACAGGATAGTCTGTGATGAATGTTGGCTGAATGAATGTTCCTTCGCAGAACTCTCCGAAAATTTCATCAATAAGTTTACCCTTACCGAAACTTTCGTCAATGCCTTCCATCTTCAAGTCTTCGATAGCTATCTTGCGTATTTCTTCTTCATTCTTCTCAGAAAGGTCAAAACCTGTCTTTTCCTTTATTGCGTCAAGGATAGGAAGACGACGGAATGGAGCCTTAAAGCTAATCATGTTTTCGCCGTTCTTAACTTCGGTAGAACCGTTGTTTACAGCTTTGCATATAGTTTCCAACAACTCTTCTGTGAATGTCATCATCCAGTTATAGTCTTTGTATTGAACATAAAGCTCCATACAAGTAAACTCTGGATTGTGATATTTATCCATACCCTCGTTGCGGAAGTTCTTTCCAATTTCGTAAACACCTTCAAAACCACCTACGATAAGACGTTTCAGGTAAAGTTCTGTAGCGATACGCATATACATATCAACGTTAAGTGCGTTGAAGTGTGTGATGAATGGACGTGCGCTTGCACCTCCGGCAATACTCTGTAGAGTAGGAGTCTCAACCTCGGTGTAACCATGGTTGTCGAAGAAATTGCGCATTGTACGCAATACTGTTGCACGTTTTAGGAAAGTGTCTTTAACGCCATCATTGACAATAAGATCTACATAGCGTTGACGTGCGCGAAGTTCAGGATCGTCAAACTTGTCATAAGCTACGCCGTCCTTATATTTAACGATAGGCAGTGGCTTCAAGCTCTTGCTCAGAATTGTTATTTCCTTAGCATGAATACTTATTTCACCAGTCTGAGTTTTGAATACAAAACCCTTGATACCAATGAAGTCGCCGATATCCATCAATTTCTTGAATACTTTGTTGTATAAGTCTTTATCCTCGTCTGGACAAATCTCATCACGAGAAATATAAACCTGTATGCGTCCTTTGCTATCTTGTATTTCCGCAAAACTAGCCTTACCCATAATACGGCGGCTCATCATACGGCCTGCGACAACAACGTCGCGCTGCTCGTCATCCTTGAACTCAGCCTTTATTTCGGTTGAGAATGCGTTCGTTGGAAACTCTGCTGCTGGATATGGATTAATACCCATATCGCGCAGTTCTTGAAGACATTGTCTACGAATTATCTCCTGTTCACTTAACTCTAAAACGTTCATATTATTATTTCGAATATATTCTTGTTCCAAGGTGCAAAAGTAATAAATAAATCTGAATTTGAACTGCTTTTTATATTTTTTATGTATATTGCGTCAATCGATGCAACATATATCGAGAATTATTCGTATCTTTGCACGCATTTTAGAATAACCGAGTGCTTGGTAAACCTCGTAAAAAACAAGAAAATGAATAAAGCAAAAAGTTCAGTAAGTGTGCTGTTTATGCTTTTCAGTATATTCTTCTGTGTTTGTCTTATTACGGCAAACGTCTTGGAAACAAAGCAAATTTCTATTGGTGGGATCAGTCTCACCGGTGGACTAATCGTATTTCCTGTGTCTTATATCATCAACGATTGCGTATGCGAAGTGTGGGGATATGGCAAGGCCCGTCTGCTTATATGGATTGGCTTCGCAATGAACTTCTTTTTTGTGTCTTTGGGTGCGTTGTGTGATGCCATTCCTGGTGCTCCTTATTGGACTAATGATGCAGGCTTTCATGCCGTTTTCGGTCTTGCTCCACGTATAGCAATGGCTTCGTTTGTGGCTTTCATCGCTGGTAGTTTTGTCAATGCCTATGTCATGAGCCGAATGAAGATTCGTGATAAGGGTAAAAACTTCTCTGCACGTGCCATATTGAGTACCGTTTTTGGTGAGTCGGCAGACTCTGTGCTCTTTTTCCCTCTTGCTCTTGGTGGTGTAGTTCCTATGGAGGAATTACCTAAGCTCATGTTGTGGCAAGTGGTGTTGAAGACGGTCTACGAGATTGTTGTTCTTCCAGTCACCATTAAGGTAGTGAAGTTCTTGAAGTTGCATGAAGGTGAGGATGTATACGACAATGGAATTAGTTATAACATATTGAAAATTTTTAATATCTAGAATATGGAAAGAAAAGACGAAGGATTGCATGCTCTTGGTGCAAAGACTAAGTATAGCATGGATTATGCTCCAGAAACACTTGAGACATTTACCAACAAACATCCTAATAACGATTATTGGGTACAGTTTAATTGTCCTGAGTTTACGTCATTGTGTCCAATCACTGGTCAGCCAGATTTTGCAGAAATACGTATTAGTTATATTCCAGCAGAGAAAATGGTTGAGAGCAAGAGTTTGAAGTTATATTTGTTTAGCTTCCGCAATCATGGTGACTTTCATGAGGATTGTGTAAACACGATTATGAAAGACTTGATAAAGCTTATGGAACCGAAGTATATTGAGGTTACTGGTTATTTCACTCCACGTGGTGGAATTAGTATTTTCCCGTATGCTAACTATGGTATGCCAAATACCAAGTATGAAAAGTTGGCAGAACATAGATTCTTTAATCATAATATGGATAAATAATAATTGCGGCAAATTTGCCGCATTTTTTTTATTGTTTTAATGATATCATATATTGTGTTGCTGAGTTGTGCATGTTAAATGCAGCAGCTAGAGCCTGTTTTGTTTGTTATTTTGATAGGCATATATAATCCGTACTTAAATACCAACATTTCGTCTGTTATTAAATTTAAAATGAGTTACTACCTTCTTATAATTAGTTCTTGATTTGTAAATTTGCATTTCTTAAAAAAATTAATTATGAAAGTAACTTTTTCTTTATTTACCCAAACATGTATTGACAAACTAAAAAGTAGCGGCAGCTTTTCTACCGCTCACCTTTATAGTTATGCCGTTCGCTCGTTCAGCGAGTTCCTTAATCGTGACGTAATCAGGTTTTGTGACATCAAACCTGAAGTTTTAAAACTTTATGAGAAACACCTCATTCGTACTTCCCATTCCTTCAACACTATTTCCACCTATATGCGCATGCTTCGTGCCATCTACAACAAGGCGGTGATGGCAGGCCTTGCCAAGTTTGTGTTCAATCTGTTTCATTGTGTGTTCACAGGTATCAATCGAAATCACAAAAGGGCGCTTGATGAACCTAAGCTGAGAGAAATCCTTACTGGCGACGTGCAAAGTCCTGTGCTAAAGAGAGTACAATTAATGGCTAGTGCAATGTATAGACTTTGTGGTATGCCGTTTGTAGACTTGCAGTATTTAGGACTCAATTCTGTTGTTGATGGTGTTTTAAAATACAATCGCCACAAGACGGGTACTAGTATCAATATTCCTGTTAATAGAAATATCCGCAAACTCATCTCACAACTCTCTGTTTCAAATTTCGATCTTGGCACAGAGGATGGATATAAACGATATCAGTCATCGCTCCGTAATTTCAATGCTGGGCTCAAACGTCTTGCTAAGGCGTTGGGTATATCTGTTCAAGTGTCGTCCTATACATTCCGCCATTCGTGGGCTACGAATGCTCTCCGCCATCATGTACCCGTCGAGGTGATCAGTTCAGCTCTAGGGCATGCTGATATCAGAACCACGCAGATATATCTCAAGGGTTTCAACGCTGATGAAATCGGAAATGCAAATAGAAAAGTTTGCAAATGTCTGAATGTAAAATAAGTAGCGTAAAAGGTATTTGCGGAAAACACAACACTAAAAAAAACAAAGAAAAAGAATATAAAAAGCTGTTACTTTGTAAGTAATATCTTTCTTTGCAAACATAACATATTTTTCTAATAGTACGATTTTATTTTCATCTATATTAACATCTTTTATAGCAAAAAGCTTTAATATTAACGAAATATACCTATAGGATATAAAAAAGAAGCATTTTACATCCGTAAAATTCTCCCCCATAATTTTATTAATATTAATATCCTGAAACACGACAATCGTTCCAGTCGGAGAGGCTGTATGTTATTTTAATCATATAACTCTATTTCTTATTCTATAATAGTCAAATTTTATTTAATATTTGTAGTAATTCTGCAATTTAAAGAGTAAATATATTCTGTTACTTACAAAGTAACAGAGTTCGTTGTTCGTTATATGATAAAAATTAGCTTGTATAAATATATAATATATATAATTCAATTTAAAATTAACGACTATGGAAAGAAAATGTTTTTTAAAGAAGAGGTATGTTACCCTATTAACAGAAGTGATTGAGCTTGAAACAAGTAATCTCTTAACTGTTAGTGCAAGCCCTGGAGGTTGAGTGAGTTTAATACTAAAAATGTTAATAATATTAGTTTCCGTACCAGCGGCGATTTAGTGTCAGACAACAGCTTAAAGACGCGTGCATATAAAGTTCGCGCAATTATTGCTTTCTGATGTGTGTTGCCATGTTATCATATTTCCTTGATGGGCGATAAATGATTTTTAAGATGATTATTTAATGAATATAGCATGATGAAGATAAAATATCATCAGCAAATGTTGAAAATTAAAACAAAAAAAATGAAATCTAAAAAGAAAAAAACCTACGTGTCACCTCGCGTAAGTGCTTTGAAATTGAACCGGCAACGGTTATTGCAAGTAGTATCTCTACTAATAATGTAGAAGGTTGGACACAGAATTCCGATGATTCGGGTTCAGATGATTGGACAAATTAATAACAAGTAAATTGACTTATACATAATATGAAAAAAATATATTTAATAATAAGTTTGTTCTTATTTCTTATATGTTCATGCTCTACAGAGAGTTTGACAGATACAAATACTTCAAATCAGTCAACAACAGTCTCATTGAGCGCATTGTTACCAAACGGCACTAGCACCAGTGTCACAGAATCAGCAGATGCAACAACTGGACTCATCACTTCTTGGAACAGTTCAGATAAACTTTCAGTCCTGCTGAATACCGGTAATATGGTAGAAATGAGCAAAGATGAGACCGTTAATGGCTTTACAGCTACAGTATCAGAATCGGATTTAAATGCATTTAAATCCGGGAGTATTGTTTATGGAGTGAATAATAACAGTAGTGATCAGATAACAACGTCGCTGCTGGATGGAAAAATAAATACAATAGTTGATTTTACGGGTCAGAATGGATCTTTGGATAATATCTCAAAGTATGATTTGATGTATGGAAAGGGTGATGTGTCAAAATCAATCACTTTCAATCATAAAGTATGCGTCATGAGATTTGACTTATCTTCTACTCACTTGTCTGGAAATATAACTTCTGCAGCATTTTCTTTTGTTCCGTCAGAAACGAGTACATCTTTATTTGCTGATAAAGAGACTTATAATTTTGGAGCAACTTCTGACTCTACATTGGTAAATACCAATTATTATGCATTGACGAATCCATCAATAGCCGTTGTGAATAACAAGGCTAGCATTTATTTGGTTATACCAATGCGAAAGGCTGTAAGTGGAATGCTGAATTTAACTTTGACATGTACAGATGGCTCTTTGATAAAAGATTTGACACTAAGTAAAAGTATAACAATAACTAATAAGGATTTTAATCCTTCTACAGTTCAGGCAAAAACAATATCATCTTTAACCAATGCTCCTGCAGAAGGAGAGTATGTTTTCAGTGATGGTACTTGGGGAACACTTTCCAACAATTCTTCTAAAACAGCAATTGGTGTATTTTTCTCGTCTCGTGTGAGCGATGCTGAGAAGGCTGCTGGATTTATTCATGGCTATGCCCTTGCCTTAACAGATGCAAGCGCTGCGAATCTTGCTTGGGGCCCTTATGGACTAGATGCAGGTCTTACTAAAGTTACAACCTTTGCAGGCTATTATAATGATATTAATGCTGGCTATTATGGTACGTTTACGAAAGGTTACAATAAAAGCAACGGCAGTTATCCCGCATGGCAGGCAGCCAATAACTACAATGTAAATGTATCTGGTTTTAAAAATAGTGGTTGGTATCTTCCAAGTATGGGTCAATGGTGGGATGTTTGTGCTAATCTTGGTAAGGTAAATTTGACCAGTATGCAGGCAAGTTCGTTTAGTAATGGTAACGTTTATAGTACTGGTACAGCAACCACGAATGTAAATGCAGCTATAAACGCAGCTGTTGGTGGGCAAGCATTAACTTCAAGCTATTATTGGTCTGCGTCGGAGTATTCTCCTGACACCGCTGCGGTCGTTAGCTTCTACAGTTTGGACGTCAACTTGGACTACTTCGATAAGGGCTATACGGGCGGCTATGTTCGGGCAGTCCTTGCTTTTTAACTATTTATCTATTTAATAATTTATCTATTTTAAAAAATACCGCCTTTGGCGGTCGAAACATACTTACAATGTCACAATCTGATCATCTTCCTATCTATAAGGATACCTTCACCATGCTAGGCATGGTAATAGAACGAGTAAAAAACTATCCACGTTTCTATCGCTACACAATAGGCGAAAAGATGGTAAATATCAATCTGGATATGTTGTCTCTGATATATAGAGCAAACAGCAATGATGAAAACAAGCATGATGATTGAACTTCTAATTAAACATAACAATAATGCGTAATCGCATTAGATAAAAAAGTATATAACTCAATTCGGATGCCTGTCAATGGGGCTGTGTCAAAACTAAAATTCCCCTTCTAAAATGTTATAGTTTGATACTATAATAATGGAAAAGCCATATTTACCCCCCTGTTTTCAAGGTAAATATGGCTTATTTTTGGCTTGTGAGAATAACTTACTTATAAATTGTAAGTTAGTGAATCCCAAAATTGAATTTTGACACAGCCCCGTTCCCCTGTTGCTATGAGTCAATTAACGGGGATTCACACAAGCGAGTGTGTCTTTCGAATGCCTTTCCCCGTGAGGGGAGAGGTTTTTCTTTTATTGCCGTAACCATTATATTTTTATTTGGCATCTACTAGAGTAGCTGTGTTGTTTTGGGGTTTCGTCTGCGTAAATCTGCGGGATCAGCGGGAGACTTCTGGGATTTCTTTTATGTGGATTGATTGAGTCCTCTTGCGTGTTATTCTCCCGCAGATTACGCAGATCACGCAGAGGAATGCAGCAGGCTGCATTATTTCGCAGAGAAAGACAGGTTGTTTGAGGTTATTGCAGTTATTGCTATTTTGTTGTTTTTGGTTTGTCTGCGTAAATCTGCGAGATCTGCGGGAGACTTTGGGGTTTCATTTGTGCAATATTGATTGAGTACTCTTGCGTGAATATTCTCTCGCAGATCACGCAGATCACGCAGAGGAATGCAGCAGGCTGCATTATCACGCAGAGAAAGACAGGTTGTTTGAGGTTAAGGTTGTTATTGTTGTTTTGTTGTTTTGGGTTTCGTCTGCGTAAATCTGCGAGATCAGCGGGAGACTTCTGGGGTTTCGTTTGTGTATATTGATTGAGTACGCTTGCGTGTTTATTCTCCCGCAGATAGCGCAGATGACGCAGAGGAATGCAGCAAGCTGCATTATATCGCAGAGAAAGACAGGTTGTTTGAGGTTATTGCAGTTGTTGCTGTTTTGTTGTTTGGGTTTCGTCTGCGTAAATCTGCGAGATCAGCGGGAGACTTCTGGGGTTTCATTTGTGCTAATAGATTGAGTACTCATGCGTGTTATTCTCCCGCAGATAGCGCAGATGACGCAGACGAATGCAGCAAGCTGCATTATCACGCAGAGAAAGACAGTTTGTTTGAGGTTAAGGCTGTTTTGGGGTTTCGTGGTTTGTCTGCGATAATCTGCGAGATCTGCGGGAGACTTCTGGGGTTTCATTTGTGCAATATAGCTTGAGTCCTCTTGCGTGTTATTCTCCCGCAGATTACGCTGATTACGCAGAGAGGAATGCAGCAAGCTGCATTATCCCGCAGAGAAAGACAGGTTGGTGAAGTTAATGTTGTTTTTGTTGTTTTGGGTTTTGTCTGCGTAAATCAGCGAGATCTGCGGGAGAATCGGCCGTTCACACATACAAAAAACTATGTCGATGAATATAAAGAACAACAATAACGGCCGTTCACGCGTTTCTCGCGGAAAGAAAATGCAGAAACTAAAGAAAGTTCGTGCAAACGAATACAGAGTCAAGTTTACTTGAACTATGTTGAGTGCCGCCGAAATTCTTTAAATAAAAAAAAAACGGCCTCTATTGCTCACGTAATTTCAGAAAGCTGACATGAAAACGCATCAAAGATGCACGGAAAAAGGGCAGGAAATTCGCTTGCGTAATATACTCCTTTATGGAATTTTCTGCTGGCTTTTCTTGGCACCTTTAGGTGCGTTTCTTGTAAGCGCTTTCTGTTACTCAAGCGACTTTTTTGATAAAGAATATCTAGCTGCGTTCGGCAGAGCTCAAGCTAGCTTGGCTTTGCTCTTGCTTGCAAGATATTTCCTTAGTTTCCTTTATTTCCGTGAGAACGGCCGTTAAACACATAAGAAAGAGCAAGGAAAGAAAGAACGAGGAAAGAATAAGGAAATGGCAAAGAAAGAACAAGGAAAGAGCAAGCGGGTTACCTTACAGATTTGTTGTATAAACATGAACAGCATTCCACTATGTGGTAACTGTCTTTCTCGGCGTTATCTGCGGCATCTGCTTTAGCAGATACATTCGCGCTAACTGTCTTTTGTCTGCGAAATAATGCAGCTTTGCTGCATTCGTCTGCGTAATCTGCGAGATCTGCGGGAGAACAGGCCGTTAAACACATAAAGAAAGAGCAAGAAAAGAACTAAGAAAAAATAAGGAATAAAACTGAAATAAAATAATAACAAAACAGAAAAGAAGCAGGAAAGAACAAGGAAATAATGAAGCAAAGGATATTTACGGGAAAATAAGTCGCTTATATTACGATTTAAGATGATGAATGAGCAAGCTAGTGATAATAATATTCCATATAGTAACTATTTGGTATGTATTATATTTTCGCTAGGTGTACAGTTTGTTGCGTTATTGTTAAAAAAGTGTGATTAAATTACAGAACACCCCATTAATAATATGTTTAATCATGATAACAAGATGGAAAAATATTAATATTTATTAGATATATATTGTTTGATATTTTGATATATAAATATATATTTATACCTTTGTGATACAGAAAAATATACTCTGTATGGGAATCGGTATGCCTGCCTCATGTCTGAACGACTCAATAAGTTTGATGTGGCAATGTGTACGATTCCATACCAAAAAGAAATGCCGTGTCAGAACACTATGTGATTAGACGGGATGAGTCCATGGATTATTATATTCATGTCCCTTTACATGAACACAAGACTGATACCCGTTTTGCTTTGGTAAACTTAATAACATTATTAACAATAAAAAAATGATTCATCATAATGAATAATCGTAAGTACTATTGGAACGGCACTAAGTCTGAACTTATTGAACTGTGCTATGCTCTTTATGCAAACAAACTAATTGAAGGCGAAAATCTACACATGCTTAATTTCAAGGAAACTTGTAGTCTGGTTTTTGATTTACTAGGTGAGAAACTACCCCATAATCCCTATGATAGTGTATACCAAATGAGACTCAGAAAAAAGAAGATGGCAGGTAGCATTCTATATAAGTCTTTTAAAAAGTGTTTCGACTGTTAATCTATTTAAATAAGTACTGAGTTTTTTGCAAGTTTTCGGCAAATCACCCAAAATCGCTTGCACATTTCGTAAATTTGTATAAGCAATCAAGCTAAAAAACTGTACGATTATGAATAGAAAAATAACTTACATTAGATTATGTTTGCCCCTGCTTTAACAGGCAGGGGCAAATAATGTAAATCTTAATATGATTAAGTAAAAAGCAACCAATAAACATATAACAACGACTTAGTTATTAACCACATTTTTAAGAATGATAACCAATCACTCTAGCGATAGCTTTGTCCTTTTTTTAAATGATTATGACTTTAGAAAAAACTCAAAAGAAGATGCTTTCTTCGCACTTCTCTCTTAACGAAATGATTTATTCTGAGACTGCTATCAATCATCATATTGACAACATGCCTAACGAAACAGAGATTGAAAACTTAAAGTATCTGTGTGAAAAAATCCTAGAACCTCTACGCCAACATTTCGGCGTGATAAGAATCAATAGCGGTTTCCGCTGCCCTCGGCTCAATCAGCGTATAGGTGGAGTTGGGAACTCTCAACATCAGTTTGGTGAAGCTGCCGACATCAGATGCAGCAATAAAGATATAGCTCGTAAATATTTTAACTTTATTGCTGTTCATTGCATCTATGATCAATTGCTTTTTGAATACAATAGATGTGGCATCTTTTGGATTCACGTTTCTCTCAGACGTGATGAAAAGAACAGAAGAATGAGAATAGAAAATTATCCAACTAAATAAAAATATATATTATGCAATTTTATATGTTATCATCTAAATTCCTTAATAGTGAGGAAATGCAGAAACTAGACATCAAACATGGGCTTGAAGGACGTGGAGCAATCATGTTTATCTTTGAATACCTCGTTGACCGCAGGAATGGATTGGGAAGTTATATCAGTGTTCCAAGTCTGGCAAGATCTATGGGAAAGAATAAGAAGTTTCTGCTTGATATTATCAACAACTACGGATTGTTTTGCAGTCCTAAAGATACGGATATCTTTTATAGTCCTTATCTGCGAACCACTATCGGATTGTCTGAACACCCTTCAGAAGAAGAGATTAATGACTGTGCTAAAGGATGGAAAACGTTGAAGAAAGAGGGTCATAAAACGATGAAGAAGACTCAGAAAAGTTGCAAGAAAAATCAAAAAAGTTCTAACAAAGTTGCAACATTTTCAAAAAAAGTTGCAAAAATAACGCCGCAACTCACTGAAAATCAGCACTCCCACTATATAGAAGATAAAGATAGAGATAGAGATATAAAAAAAGATAAAAGAAATTCTTCGTCTACGACTACGAATTCCCAAAAAGACGACGTAATCGCAAACGTAAATTCTTCTTTTGATTCTATTAAAAAATCTTTTGCTGACGCCGACTGGGTGAAATCTATTTCGGGTGTTACGGCTCTGGACCTTACCGACAGGACTGTTGCCGATGCCTGTATGGAATGGTTCGGCATGCAGTGTAAGGCAAAGGGCAAGACCTTTGACACGGATGAAAACGCAAGGTGGTATTTCTGTAATCTGCTGCAACAGGGACGCAAGACAAGGGAGGCGTTTGATGAATACTACAAGCAATACAAATACGACGAAATGGTGAGGAAGACAGCCATGGAATGCTGCGAGGATGATTATTACGACTACAAGGAAAGCGGCAGACGATATGATTCACATCACCAGATTATACCGCCTGATGCACCACGACAGATTGATCCAAACACTATATGGAGTTGGATAAAACTTGAATTTATTCCTGTTGGTGATTTCAAAATGGACCCCGAAATGGCTGCACGGTCTAAGTATTACGACGAGTATAAACGGACACATAACAAGCAATAGTACATGGCACAGACGTATGATGACGGCTACGGTCACAAGGTTGTAGCTAAGGAGGATTTACAGATATCACGGTCCACAAGCGCAAAGACGGGCGGAAAGATAAGATGCAAATGTCCTGAATGCAGTACCCATGAGGGTAACAAGCCCAATTCCGACTGCGTGAGCATAGACCTTGACACAGGTTGGGGACACTGCTTCAGATGCGGAACGGTATTTCTGCTTGAAAGTCATTACAAGACATGGAAGGAGGGACAGGAAAAGCGATATGCCAAGAAGAAATACAACCTGCCAACGGCTGATTATTTCATGCCCAACTTCGGTACAAAGACGATGGAGTATCTCAAATATAGATGCATCAGCACGGAGACGGCACATAAACTTGGAATACGGACAAGGGTTATTGAGCACGGAGCGACGAAGGATGAATATATCGGATTCCCGTTCATTGATGGCAGCAACACTGTTGACGTGCAGTTTAAACTGGCTTCAAAGACTGAAAAGAAGTTTTTCTTTGAACAGGGCTGCGAGAAGATTCCCTATAACATCAACAGTGCCATAGGTGCCTCACAGATACTTATCACCGAGGGCATGATGGACACGGCAGCCTGCACCGAATGTGGTTACGAGGCGGTGGTGAGTCTGCCCAACGGTGCACAGAGCGACCTGCGATGTTTCGACAAGTACAAGGACTATTTCAGCGGTGCAACGATTATCTATGCAGGCGATACGGATGAGCCAGGTATTGAGGCTCGTAACAAAGTAGCTGCTTACTTCGGTGAATCACGGATGAAGAGCGTTGACTGGACTTACAGATGGAAGGATGACGAGGGCGAGGACAACATGCACTGCGCCAAGGATGCCAACCAGATGCTTATGGAGAAAGGCCGGGATGCCGTGGTGTGGTGCATTGAGCACGCAAAGAAGATGAACATTGCGGGACTCGTGGAACTTGACACGGTGGAGTCGCAGCTTGATGACCTTTACGAGAATGGACTTCCAAAGGCAAAAGATCTTCACGTGGCGAAACTGAACAACATCTTTAGGATTGAGGACGGACTGATTTATCTTGGTTTTGCCGCTCCGGGCAGTGGAAAGTCAACGATGATGAACTTCATCATGATGAGCATGGTGCACCTTTACGGCACGCACATTCTGGTTTACAGTCCAGAGAAATATCCTACAGCTCGTCACTATTCTGAGATGATCAACGTGATGACAGGCAAGGAGTTCAGTAAGGGTAAGCTGATAGAGCCTGCCTATAAGCGGGCAAAGGACATCTGTAGGGAGTATATCCGGGAGATTGATGCCAACGTGACCAACGACATCGACGGCATACTGCACATCGCCCAGCAGGAGTATTACCAGGGACTATGTGATATGCTGATAATAGATCCATTCAACTGGATTCAGCTACCTGAACAGACAGGCATCACGGACACGATGAAGTACACGATGCTACTGATGAAGATCGTGCAGTTCGCCCATCAGTATAAAGTGCCCGTGTTCATGATGCACCATCCCCGCAAGTTTGACGACAAGACCAAGCTCACCATCAACGACATCTTTGGCAGTAGTGACTTTGGAAACAAGAGTGATTACGTGTTCTGGCTGGACCGAAAGAAGGATGAGGATCCGCTGAAGGAAGTAACGTACTGGAACTGCATCAAGTGCCGTTGGAATGAGATCGGAAAGACGGGCACCGTTGCGCTGAAGTACTCCACGAACACCATGCGGTATGCTGGCTGCAATCAGAACTTCGATAAGACATACAGTCCCATCAGCGAGGATGTGAGCGACTGGACGAAGCATGAAGCCACGTCGCAGGAGATTGACTTCAATCCAGTTACTCTGCCTGAATGCCCGTTCTAGTTGGTTGCTGGTGTCCCGCAGAATCTCTTGTAGATATAGCTGTAGTATTTATTTTCCTGCAGAGTAATGTGTCAACGTGAACGGCATTGTCTCTCGCAGATAACGCAGATCTCGCAGATGAATGCAGTAGGCTGCATTATTTCGCAGAGAAAGACAGTTAGTGTAGTTAATGTTGTTTTGTGGTTTTATCTGCGTAATCTGCGAGATCTGCGAGAGACATTGGGGTTTCTTCTTTGACAATAGATTGAGTCCTCTTGCGTGATTATTCTCTCGCAGATTACGCAGATTCTCGCAGATAAACGGCCAACAGCACGAACTACATTGTCTCCCGCAGATAACACAGAGGAATGCAGCAGGCTGCATTATTCCGCAGAGAAAGACAGTTTGCAGTTAATGTTGCTTTGTGGTTTGTCTGCGATTATCAGCGAGATCTGCGAGAGATATTGGGGTTTTCTTGTGCAATAGATTGAGTACTCTTATGTGATTATTCTCTCGCAGATTTCGCAGAGGTCGCAGAGAAATGCAGCAAGCTGCATTATATCGCAGACAAACAGCAAACAACAAACAGCGTGAAATGCAGTATCCCCACCGTGTGGTAACTGTCTTTGTCAGCGAGATCAGCGGCATCTGCTTTAGCAGATCCATTTGACCAACCTGTCTTTTGTCTGCGTGAATCTGCGTAATCTGCGAGAAAATCGGCCGTTAAAACACATAAGGGAAGAGCAAGCAATAAAACAAAGAGTAATGAAACAATAACATAAGTATTAACAATTAAAACAAACAACGATTATGTCAAATTTATTAATCGGGGAACCCTCCCCGAAACAATCAAATGCCAGAAATGCGGAAGGGAACTTCCTAAACAGAAGTTAGAACGCATGAAGTCTGGAACCTATCGGCAGGTATGCAACCAGTGTAAATACGAGTACTACATCAAACCATCAAGGATAAGGCGCATACTCAGGGAACTGGAAAACGATACATAGACTTTTCAAAAAACAAGTGTCGAAGTGTCTATTCGCTGACTATCAATCACTTAAGTGCAATTTGAGTGTCGGTAAGGTGTCGGTGAAGTGTCGGCAGAAACAACGTTTCTACGATCAAACGCAAACTTCTGCACGATATAAAGCAAACTTTATGTCGATGTAATGCAAACTTTATGTCGTAGAAACAAAGACATTGCTTCGTAGAACGGGATTTACAATAATAAAAACGATAAAACAAGATGAATATAGCTAAAATCAATGTCTTGTATAAGACAAAAAAAGAAATCAAACAGAAGTTGACGAGTCTTGACGATTTGTTTGTCATGATTCGAGGTGAAAAATACCAAAAGCAGTGTAACAAACTGCGATATGCCCTCAACTCATACCCGAATATTGCAGGCATGAAACTGGAGGAAACGGCTGCGCTGCCACAGATACAGTTTGGTATGGGCGAAAAATACACAGGTTATGTACTGCTTACGTTCAAGGCGCATGACGGTTGGATAAACAATATCCGATTTCTTGCCGAGGGACTGCCTCAAACGCTGATGTGCTTTGTGGGCGCTTCGGCAAAGTCGCTGAAAGTCGTCGTTCCATTTACGCTGCCAGACGGAACATTGCCTGAGTCGGAGAGGGATGTTGACTACTTTCATCAGCATGCCTATTTTACATGCGCAAAATTCTATGAGGCGGAACTTGGGGCGAAATGCGAGCGCACAGTTCCCAAGGCTGACGCATGCTGCCGTATGTCAGTGGACGAGCTCGTGTTTCTTAATGCCAAACCTATACCGATGATTCTTCAGCAGCCACATGAGGGTATTGAGAAGAAGATAAAAAAGGAGATACACTACAGAATGAACAGAACGAGCTATAAGGCAAGCCGTGAGACTGGCATCATACCAGGATATGAACGACAGCACATGGCAATGGCGAAGTTTCAGAGTATCTTTCTGACTATCATCAACAATGCTGCCGACATGGATATGGACGAGATCGTGACGGAACTTGCAAAAGACTGTCAGCGCAATGGCTTGGAGGAGGAGTTCTGCATCAAGAGACTGATGATTCATGCGCCATACTGCAACTTTGATTACATCGTGCGCAACTGCTTCCGCAATGTCTATGATACAAGTGCACCGAAGTCTGACAGCGCCATACCCAAGGCAACGATAGAGCTGGAGCGCCTGCGCACGTTTCTTGCCGTGAGATATGCCTTTCGTAAAAACATCATCACCGGAGACTGCGAATATATGCAGCGTGACAGTTTTATCTTCAACTGGTTTCCCATAACCAAAGAGGCTCTGAACACGATAACGATTAACGCCATGGCTGAGGGTATTGATGCGTGGGACAAGGATATCAAGCGATTTATAGAATCATCATTCACTGAGGAATACGACCCGATAGCGGAATGGCTGACCTATCTGCCTGAATGGGACGGCGAGGACAGGATAGATAAGTTTGCCAGTCGTGTGAAGACTGATAATGAAGACTGGATAGGTAATTACCACACGTGGTTTCTCGGTATGGTGAGTCAGTGGATGCACAAAAACACGATGCACGGTAACTCGCTTGTGCCCATGTTTATTGGCGCACAGGGTGACGGAAAGTCAACGTTTTGCAGGATGATCATTCCTGACGAACAGCAGATATACTACACAGACCGTGTTGATTTCACCAAAAAAGACGAGGCAGTAAAGGCATTGAGCAGATTTATACTGATAAATATAGATGAATATGACAGTATTTCAAAGCGTCAGACGGCATTTCTGAAGTACATGCTGCAAACGGTGGACGTGAAATACCGCAACCTCTATGAGAGTATCACGCAGCAGCACAGACGATATGCCACGTTCATTGCAACGACCAACAATCCGCAACCGCTTGTTGATGAAACTGGTTCACGACGATACATGTGTATAAAAGTAACGGGAAAGATTGACACGAAGACGACGGTGAACTATGAGCAGATGTATGCTCAGGCGATAGCGGAGATTAAGTCGGGTGCGAAGGCGTACTTTAACAATGATGATGAACGAAGGATGCAGTTGTCAAACAATGATTTCCAACAGTTTGACTGTGTTGACGAGATCTTCAGTGAGATTTTTCATCGTCCGCAGAAGGGTGAGAAGTCCTTGCGCCTTACAGCAACAGAGATTGTGCAGGAGATGAAGAAGAGGTATCGCAACATAGCCGTGAACAACAGTAACATCATGCGAGTAGGCCACATACTGAACCGCCAGCGTTACAACATGATACGTGGCAATGCCCGCCATTATGATATGGCGATGAATGATAAATGACCGACACTTCACCGACACTTGCAAGACACTTAAATCAAGGTTAAGTGATTGAATGTCAGAGATTAGACACTTCGACACTTGTTTTATTGAAATGCTGTGCGTGCGTGTGAGGGAGTGTTTCCCCCGCAGAGAAATGATGTTGTGGCTTTTGGGGGTTGTCTGCGATTATCTGCGTGATCTGCGAGAGAAATTGGGGTTCATACATGTAACGATATCGATGAATATAAAGAACAACAATAACGGCCGTTCACGCGTTTCTCGCGGAAATATCTTGCAAGTGAGAGCAGAGCCAAGTTTACTTGAGCTATGCCGAACGCAGCTAGATATTCATGGAATAAATAAAATTCAGAAACAAAAGAAAAACGGCCTCTATTGCTCACGTATTTTCGGAAAAACGGGCAAGAAACCGCATCTAAAGATGCCACGAAAAGCCAGCAGAAAATCCGCTTGTGTAATTCCTTAATAAGCTTCCTCTACTCATGGATTAGTTGGAACTTTCCTGTAGCTTTTTCATGGCACCTTTAGGTGCGTTTCCTGTAGGCGTTTTTTGAAACTCAAGCGAATAATACAAGCGAATAACTCAAGCGAATTTTTTGATAAAGAATTTCGGCTGCACTCAACATAGTTCAAGTAAACTAGACTCTGTATTCACTGGCACGAAATTTCCTTCGTTTCTGCATTTTATTTCCGCGAGAAACGCGTGAACGGCCGTTTAAACACATAAGGAAAGAACAAGGAAAAAGAACAGAAAGAACAGGCATTGTCTCTCGCAGATAGCGCAGATTCACGCAGACAAATAACAAACAGCATTATCTCCCGCAGTGTGGTAACTGCCTTTCTCTGAGTTATCTGCGGCATCTGCTTTAGCAGATCTATTTGACCAATCTGTCTTTATCTGCGTAATCAGCGAGATCTGCGAGAGAATAGGCCGTTCACACATGCAAAGTAAAGGGTAATGATATGGCAGTGTTTTTGGGAAATGGCAATTTACTTATTGATATAATTAATTTGGGTAAATGTGTCTTTTTTTGTCATAATTTTGTTATCTTTGCATAATTGGTCACTAAATTATTGTAAATCACAGATCATCGAAAGGATTTTGTGAATATTCTAATATAAAGATGGAGCACTGTAAGTTGAACTTTCTAATTTACTAAAACAGGAAAAAGAGAGCAAGCAGAATGTACTTAATCTATTTAAAGAGTTAAGCTATGGAATTGAATGATAAAATTATAATCTATACCGCAAGCGATGGGCAGACGGCTATTGATGTTAAGCTTGAAAACGAGACAGTGTGGTTAAATGTTAATCAAATGACTGAACTGTTCCAAAAGGAGGCTTCTAATATTAGACGTCACATTATTAATGTTTTTAAGGAAGGGGAATTAGAGAAAGAAAGCAACGTGCATTTTTTACACGTTCCTTTTTCTGACAAGCCAGTTCCTTACTATTCCCTTGATGTAATCATATCTGTGGGATATCGGGTAAAGAGCAAACGAGGTACTCAATTCCGTATTTGGGCAAACCGGATATTGAAGGACTATCTTGTAAAAGGATATGCCATCAATAATAATATTGCTTCAAGAAAATATGAAGAGCTTTGTCATTTAGTGCAGATTTTAGGACGTACAGTAAACTCACAATCAGAACTAACTACCGACGAAAGTCAACAACTAATCAGTGTGGTTTCCGATTACACCTATGCTCTAGATACGCTCGACCGCTACGACTACCAACAGCTTGCTGTGGAACAAACAACACAAGAAGAGCTTTTTCATGCTACTTACGATAATGCGATGGCAGCTATTCAACAGCTAAAAGTAAAGTTCGGTGGAAGTCGATGGTTTGGAAATGAGAAGGATGATTCTTTTAAGAGTTCTGTTGGACAGATTTATCAAACTTTTGGAGGTATTGATTTATATCCATCAGTAGAAGAAAAGGCGGCAATGTTGCTATATTTAGTTACAAAAAATCATTCTTTCAGTGATGGAAATAAACGTATTGCGGCTACATTGTTCTTATGGTTTATGCAGAATAATGGTATTCTATATGATACAAATCGCAGAAAACGTATAAGTGACGGAACTCTCGTTGCACTTACATTGATGATTGCCGAGAGTCGCACAGAAGAGAAGGATACCATGGTTAAAGTGGTTGTAAATCTTATTAATAAGAACTGCACAAACTAGGGGATACGATTATAACCACTATTCTTAGCAAAAAGATAATCAACACTAAGATAGAGATAACGCCTATGTGTTACAAAACATTTAGGCGTTATTTTTTTGTTCAAGCTTATAACAACTACTTATAAGTAATTATTAGAAATAAAGAACGAATTAATCTTAGTATTGCGCTATTCTAAACTATAGAATAGCTATGAAAGGAAGTGCTGCGATATATTCTCACAGTGTTACGATAATTCATTTGACCAACCTGTCTTTTGTCTGCGTGAATCAGCGTAATCTGCGAGAGAAATGGCCGTTCACACATGCAAAGAACGAGTAATAAAGCAAAAAAATATCAGAGGGAATCAGCGGGAGAACAGACCGTTATGTTACTTTGGCTAACACGCCAAACATGATTTCATTGCATGTACGAAAATATCGCAGTACCTTTGCCCCTGTCATTTGAAAATCAGGTGACTGGGCTTAATGAAAGGAGGAACATTATAGGTGCACATATATAACGCTTTCAGCAAGTCTCAAACAGTAAAAAACAATTTAAAAAGAAAGGAAAAAGAAACATGCTGAATTACAAAGTTTACATGAACAAGAACAAAAAGAATCTGAAAACCTATAACAAGTTTTACGCTCGTGCCGTTTATCTAGGAACAACTGAACTTGCTGGCATGGCAGACAAGATTCAGGCAAACTGCTCAGTCAAAAAGAGTGATGTACTAGCGGTACTCACAGAACTCGCAGAGGTGATGACTGCCGAACTTCAGGACTCAAAGATCGTAAAGATCGCAGGACTAGGCTCATTCAAGCTCACACTGAAAAGTGTAGGCGCAGAAAGTATCAAGGAATTCTCTGCAGCCAAGAACATCAAGAAAGTCAACATCCGCTTCACTCCGGAAGCACATGTAGACGCAGGTTCAAAGACACGTACCAAGGCATTGGTAACAGGTACGAAGATGAAGGAGTACGCCGAGTACACCAAAATCAAAACTGCATCAGATGCCGGTGATCCAAACGGTGGAGTAGTTCAACCATAAACATTGCTCCCCCTGATGCGCACAGGGGGACATTGCTTTAAACTCGTTTTCACAGCGAAAATAAGGTTCGTGCAAGATTAGACGTCGTTCTCACGGAAAAGAACTTATGTGTGATAAATTAATGGTAACAACAATAACGGCCGTTCACGCGTTTCTCGCGGAAATAAAGGAAATAAAGGAAATTCGCTTGAGTTTATTGTTCACGTAATTTCGGAAAAGCTATCAGGAAACGCACCTAAAGGTGCCAAGAAAAGCCAGCAAGAAATTCCCTTGAGAATGACCGTTTAAATCACACAAGTAAACAAACAACAAATTAAAAACAGAAAACAATGGATAAGAACAAAGTAAACATTTCATGGATCATTAAGATAGTAATCGCTATCGCTTCAAGTCTTCTAGGGTTGCTTGGAACGCAACAGAACGAAACACAGGAATAGCCGAATGAGCTATCGTGATTTCAACGACTTAATTAAAATCATAACCAACTTAATATGGTTAATCGCAGCGCTCACAGCGCTACTTAGCTGCACGGTATGGATTGCAGGATAACAACAGAGGGATGTGCTAAAGCACATCCCTCTGCTTTATGTATATATTACATCTGGTAACCAGGTTTCTTTGCCAGATGTTCCATGTTTGGCTTGATCTCCTTATCATAAACCTCATCCTTCCATTGCTCTGCAGGAATCTCAGTATAGTTGATAGAAATATATTCTTCCTCAGCCTTCAGGTGCTTTGCAGCTAGCTGTGTGAGGTCGTCTACAAAGTTCTTGAACTCCTGATCTGAAAGATGCTTTGGATAGCACTTGATATTAAAATGTGGCATAATTTTTATTTTTAAATTTATTATGTATTATTTGTCGAAACGTTCGATAGTCAGTTCGCCCTTGATAAGTTTAGAGAGTTTGCAATACGAGTGAAATGCTCTGACTTGGAATGTACATTCAGGACCTCTTCGTTATCCCAACTTTCACAGAACATATAAACTGAAGGATTGGTTGAACTTCGAAAGAGATTATACCCCTTTCCCTGTCGTGATTTCTCTACGAGTTCGTCGCTAAAAGACTTTATTTGTTCGAGGTTTGCACCTTCGCTTACCTCGAAAAATGCATTTAATCTAATCATAAATTTATGTATTTCATAGAATTATGATTAGTACTAAACCGATAAAACCTTTACTATAGTCGATACATTTGTCTTCGTCGATGTGAAATTAGGCTTTTGATTCTATTTCCATGACCAACTAATTTTCAGTTAATCATTGAAATCCCAAAATCCTGTACCTGACTCTGAGTCATATTTGCGCATTATTTTACCGCCTACTGTAGGTCGGAGTTCAATCTCTGCAGTATAGCGTACTGTAGTCGATTTTAGATGACCTCCTGCGATGCCATGCTGTCCGTTCTCCTTAAATGAGAATAAGGCATGAGTGTGATGAAACAATTCTCCATTCTCGTCTGAAATTATATTGCCGTTGATTGAAATCAGCTCCAACATTCCTTCAATCTTCTTTGTCTCAAAGTTGCCCGTCTCGGGAATGAAGGTCTGTAACTCTGCATCTTGACAACCTCCGATGCCTGTATAGACAGCAGAAGGAATGGATTCCTTATGGCATAATTCCAAGAGACTATTGATAATTTCATCACCACGGTCTATTCTTATATAATAGCTGTTACCTATTTTCTTATATTCCATATTGTAACTACATTTTGATGTTTTCTCAACCCGCTAACCTATTTGCTTCCAGCACTGTGGATCTGGGGCATACATGTTGCTATGATAGCCTTTTGCCACTGCAGGACAGCCTCGGCAGAAGCGCAACAACTCGCACTTCGCGCATTTTTCAAACTTCTCGTACTCACGATACTTATCCATCTCAGGTCCCGTAAAGAGGTCGTAGAGATTGTCTTTGAGTGCATTGCCCACTTTGCTCTCCATGCGTCGGCAAGCATAGCAGGCACCATCACTGAGAATCGTGAAATGGGCATTACCACAGTTGCAACCTCCATATACTACCTCGTCATCGGGATAGTTATTAGGGTTGAATAGTCCGCGCTCATACTTGAAAAGCGTCCACAGATGATCCTTTAGGCTAAAGTAAGTATCTGAGTCTTTATACTCCTGAAACTTATTCCAGCATTCGGTCATCATCCAGCGGTATTGTTCGGGCGTACAACAAGTATCCTTTGAATCTGCATCCGGACAGTAGCGTGCAAAGGCAAAGATATCGACCTTGTGCATCACCACTTCATCGATGATCTGAGGCACCTCCTTGTAGTTCCATTGTGACACAGTGGTCATAATCGCCACTTTGATGCCCGCACGTTTAAGCGGAGGAATGGCTGCCCATGTCTCACGGTAACTTCCCGGACGACGAATATAATCGTGTGTCTCCTCCAGTCCGTCTATCGATAGCTGATACTTCTTACAACCGTACTCCTTCAGTCGTTGGCACACCTCGTCAGTAAGGTGAAAAGGATTGCCTAACAAAGCAAATGGAATATCACGCTCCTTGAGCATACCAGCCAGTGTCCAGAACTGCGGATGCAGAATAGGATCGCCACCTGTGACGTAGAGATAAGGCTTGCGGTTCGTCTTACGCCCAAAATCCTCGATATTGTCAAGCACACGCGTTATATCCTCTACAGACATCTGTTTAAACTTGGCGTGAGAGCCCAGTGCATAGATGTAGCAGTGCTTGCAGCGCTGGTCACAAGCCTCTGTGATATGCCATTGAAAAGCGAAATATTCCATTTAGTTTAATGTGTTATGATTACTTGTCGCCAGCACCACATGCGCTACCGCATGCAGATGGCTTTTCTTCTGCTGGCTTCTCCTCTGGCTTATCGCCAGCACCACATGCTGTTGGCTGTTCAGCTGGTTTCTCACCTGCGCCACAAGCGCTACCACATGCAGAACCTGCGCTCTGCTCCTGGTGTAATGCAAATTGATTCTTCAACATAATTCTTTTACTTTTTAAAAATGAATACTAATGTTTATTTCTTGGGATCACCCAATATTTTTTTTCTGTTTGCTACAATGTTCTTGTAGTTGTTGATCGACCATTCCACCAGTGGATTCAGCAGAGGGATGAGCGTCTGAGCTCTTTCAGTGAGTGCATACTCCACACGAGGGGGTATCTCAGCAAACACCTGTCGGTCCACAAGTCCATCGGCCTCCAGTGAGCGCAATGTTGCAGTAAGCATACGTTGCGAGATGTCGGGTATCACCTTGGCTAGTTTGTTAAATCGCATGCTGTCGGACTCATGCTGAGCCAGATTCAGCAGTACGAGCAATGACCACTTCTCTCCTATTCGTGAGAGGATATTTCGGATAGGACATTCCGGAAACAATGGGTCTGTTATAAAATTCCCTGTCATAGCTATGATATATTTTAATCTAGATTCAATATGAGTTTTCCACCAGCACCACCTTTTTCAAGCAAGGCATGTGCAGCTGCGATTTCATCAAGCGTAAACACATTTTTATATAGTGGCTTCAAGTGGTGCTTACTGATGAGACTAAAGATTTCGTCCATTATCTGCTGTGTAGGATAATTGCTAAAAAATCCCGAGAGAAATACGCCATTAGGCATATATTTGATAGGATCGAAATGCTCCACTGTGAACACATTACCCAATATACCCGTATTGCATACATATCCAGGATGAGACACCGTCAGCAGACTGTCATACAAGGTCTTTGGACCTACGAGTTCAAGTATCTTGTTAGGACGATTTTTGAAGGTTCGATTAGCCAGAAGCTTATCATCCTTCACGCATTCGTCAGCACCAATCCCCATCATCTGGTCAAACGAAGATTCACGTCTGCAGGCAGCTATCACATATGCGCCCATTGCCTTAGCCAGTTGTATGGCGGCTTGTCCCACAGTACTCGTAGCACCTCTTACAAGCAACGTATCTCCCTTGCAGAGTAGCAAGCATTCTTTCAGCGAACCGTATGCTGTGGAGTAAGTTTCGGGCAATGCTGCCAGCGAGAGCCAGTCAAGGTCGATATCTGCCATAAAAACGTTTTTGGTAGGTAATAAAGCATATTCAGCATAACTGCCGTCAAACGAGCGCCCCATACCACCCATGAGAGCGACCACCTTATCACCAATTTTAAAATCCGAATCAGAAGCGTCAGCTATCTCGCCAGCACACTCTATACCAGGTATGATTGGCGTGTGGATATAGTCACGGTCAGCTTCATACATACGCAGAATAGCCTCAGAGTGGTTCATGCCCACTGCATGAATCTTTACCAGCACCCAACCCTGAATTACCTCAGGAATCGACTTCTCGCTCACCTTGAGTTCTTCTGCTTTGCAGCATCTGTCGATGACTATAGCCTTCATATCTTCGCGTTTAATAATGTATAATACGTTATCTAGTTACTCTGTCTCACTTACTTTTCGTAAACTTTATGCTGCAAATTTAGTGTTAATATTGAAATAAAACAATAAGGCACATATATGTTTCTAACTAACATTTAGAGACTAATGCTGATTATCAGTTATTTGCAAATATATATCTTAGGTTTATTTAAGATAGTTATATGATGATTCTGAGAAGTTTCAAACAATAAAAACAATTTTAAAAAGAAAGAAATATGGCTAATCGCAGCAGCTACTTAGCTGCACAGTATGGATTAACAACAGAGGGATGTGCGTTAGCACATCCCTTTTATTGTTTTTATGGTTCCCCGCAGATAGAATGATGTTGTCTCCCGCAGACGAACTATAATAGCCAGAACTGTATATTCTCTCGCAGATAGCGCAGAGGGCGCAGAGAAATGCATCTTGTTTTGGGGTTATCTGCGTAATCAGCGAGATCTGCGGGAGAATCGGCCGTTCACATATAAGGAAAGATCAAGGAATGAACAAGCGTCCCTCACAGATTTATTGTATCAGCGGGAACGGTGTTGTCTCCCGCAGATGCACGTAGACAAAAGACTGTTGGGGTAAATGAAACAAATAACGATAACGGCTGTTTAGTTTTAGCTCTCACTTGCAAAGACATACAATGTGAGAACCAAAAGAAAATCTGGTGAGAGAAGAGAAAAGCAAACAAACAGATGATGAACAAGAAACATAAATACATATCTAACAAAAGCTGTTACTTTAAAACCAGTCTTTATTAGTTAATTGGTAATTGGAGCACCGATCGATCCAGATGCTCCAATTACAGTTGTTTTATTAATCATACTTATATCTGTTGTACTTTTAATGCTGCTTTGACAAGGATTATATAGATTTAGAAGATTCATTCATTTTTGGGTAATCAGTATAACCTTTTTCTCCAGGAGTATAAAAAGTATCTTTGTCCGGTGTATTAAGTGGTGCATCTACTTTAAAACGTTCCACTAAATCAGGATTCGCAATATAAAGAGATCCAAAAGCTACCAAATCAGCATCGCCAGATGCTATGACCTGATTGGCTGTTTCTTTTGTGTAACGAACGTTTGTGATGATAGTGCCTTTATAAAATTTACGGAAATGCTTTGCAACCTCTTTAATTGCTAAGTCCACTTTTGAAACATCCGTGAATGGTTCTGTAAGATGGATGTAAGCTAAAGGATAATCATTTAATCTACTGATTACATAGTTATACAATTCTGTAGTTTCATCATCGACTTCAATGCCCATCATACCGTGAAGAGCAGGATTAAAGCGAATTCCAACTCTTGTAAGATCAACCACAGTCTTTAGTTCGTCAAGTATTTCAAAAATTATGCGAGCTCTGTTTTCTATAGAACCTCCATATTCATCTGTTCTGTGATTTGAGTTTTTATGTAGGAATTGCTGTAACAAGTAGCCGTTTGCACTATGTATTTCAACTCCGTCAAAACCAGCTTCAAAAGCATTGAGTGCAGCTTGTTTGAAATCATTTACGGTTCTTTTTATGTCGGCAATAGTCATAGCACGTGCTTCTACAGTATCTTTAAAACCTTCAAAAGTAAATACTTGTTGGTTAGGATTAATGGAAGATGGAGCCAGTGGTTTGTTTCCATTCTGTAAATCGGGATGCGACATAGCACCTGTATGCCACAATTGGGCAAAGATAGTTCCACCCTCTTCATGTACGGCCTTGGTGGTTAATTTCCAACCTTCGACTTGCTCTTTTGAATAAATGGCTGGCACATTGATGTATCCAACCCCTTCAGGACTAATAAATGTTCCTTCAGTAATTATTAATCCTGCAGACGCTCTTTGTTTGTAATATTCAGCAATGAGTGGTGTGGCTACATTACCTTCATTATCAGCTCTAGAGCGAGTCATAGGCGCCATAACTATTCGATTTCTTAATTGTAACCCATTTAAATCATAGGTATCAAAAATTGTTTTGCTCATAATCTTATTTTTTAAATTATTTAATAGTGCAAAATTAATATCAAAGTCTGTTATATCAGTTATACATAAGCGGGAATATATTATACATTTTACGGATAAATACTAAAACATTGTTTTAAACATAAAAAAAAATACAATATGACATATTAAATATCAGTTGTAGTCTAACTACTATTTATTAACTATGTGGTTACCAAGGTAATAAGTTATGGTATTATCCAACCCACCTGACTGATATATATTGGCAAGTTAGAAAAAAACTAGTAGAAACTAAAGAAAGAGAACGAAATTAACACTAAATTAACATGCATTTTTCAAAATTTCTCCTTTTTGTTTATTTGTCGTTTTAATCGTATCATAAGTTGGATCAGATGTTGTTTCTGTAACCATAGTAAAAACGATGTCAATAAGTAGTTCTTTATCAATTTAGGGGAAAGATCCTTTATGAATGGCCTTGGCTCTGTATTAGCAGGCAAGATATATTTGCGTGAACGGCATTGTCTCTCGCAGATAACGCAGATCTCGCAGATGAATGCAGCGGGGGCTGCATTATTTCGCAGATATTATAGCTTATGTTGTTGTTGGGGGGGCTGCGTAAATCAGCGAGATTTGCGGGAGGATAAATCAGACTTTAGGTAAAGCATTGTTAAACATTAATTCCTTGATGTTTTCTTTATTTGAGATTCCATATATTATTCATGAGACAAACAAGAAAAAAAGGCTATCGCAGGAATAGGAAACTATTCCTGATCTTTTGCTCTTTGTAAAGCCTCTATTTTAAGTTGCGCTGCGATTTTCTTAGCCTTCACGTTTACATCTTTAATATCCTTCTTTCTGTAATAGCTTCTTGCTCCGTCACGGTCGCTCAGAACAAGTGAGTCATCGCCAAGATAATCAATGTTGCAGGTGTCGTTCTTCGGATTTATTGTGGTAATGGTGTTATTCTTGTTGAATACAGGTGTTGCGCTTACAACAACAAGTTTGCCATTCCAAATATGCCAACTGGTGAAATACCCTAACTGAGGATATACAACAGGACTCTCATCTTCAAGTGAACTTTGCGAACTAACATATCCTACACTTTGTGCAGTCCATTGTCTTCTAAGCCAGAATCCATATTCGCGAGGTACAAGATAAGTCTGTTTCACTGAGTCTGGCATGTCCTTCATTATACGTTTCTGCAATTTCTTGCTCATGTTCTCGTAGTTGCGCATCTTCGGCATTACCACATAGCACCATATACCTTTTAATTCATCTAGATTTACAACTTCGTCGGCAATATGCTTATCAGATTTATTCAATACAACACCAATCCAGTCTCCCACATGTATGCTTCCAAGCACACGCTTTTTGTTGTGAGCATCAATGATATCATATTTTATGGGGTCGCTTCCATCGTTAGGAAGTAGTAGGATTGTAGAGTCATTGCAACCTTCGCAAGCTAGTCCGTAGACAGTTTTATCACCTGTCATTTTCATTTCATCATTAGTATGTCCCGACATAGGGTCAGGCTTGTTGTTATCCTTGTTGCTGCATGCTGTGACAGACAGTAAAATGGTTGATAAAATGGCGAATAGTTTAAATTTCATAACATTATAAATTTTGTGCAAATATAAGGGAATAATTGTAAAAAATGGATGTAATGGTGGTGTTTTTGGAATTTTTTATCTAAATTTGCACGCTGATTAGCACTAGGGTTCTGTTTATATATGGAACAATGGCGATATATTATCTGTTTATTATAAAAATCAAATACAAAATATAATATGGGAAAGAAAATTCAGTTCAGTCTCGTTTATCGAGATATGTGGCAGAGTTCAGGCAAGTTCCAGCCTCGCAAGGATCAGCTTGAGCGCATAGCTCCTGTTTTTATAGAAATGGGTTGTTTCGCTCGTGTTGAAACTAATGGTGGTGCTTTCGAGCAGGTAAACCTTCTTGCTGGCGAAAACCCTAACGAAGCTGTACGTGCTTTTTGTAAACCTCTTAACGAGGCAGGCATAAAGACTCACATGCTTGACCGTGGTCTTAATGGACTCCGTATGTATCCTGTTCCAGATGACGTTCGTGCACTAATGTATAAAGTAAAGCATGCTCAGGGAACAGATATCACTCGTATATTTGACGGTTTGAATGATGTGCGTAACATTATTCCTTCAATAAAGTGGGCTAAGGAAGCTGGCATGACTGCACAGGGTACTCTGTGTATCACAACTTCTCCTGTTCATACATTGGAATATTATTCAAAAATAGCTGATCAGCTTATTGAAGCCGGTGCTGAAGAAATCTGCCTTAAGGATATGGCAGGTGTAGGTCAGCCTGCACTTCTTGGTAAACTGACAAAGGCTATCAAAGATAAGTATCCAGAGATAATCATAGAATATCACGGACATTCAGGTCCTGGTTTGTCTATGGCTTCTATTCTTGAAGTTTGTAACAATGGTTGTGATATCATTGATACAGCTATTGAGCCATTGGCATGGGGTAAAGTTCACCCAGATGTAATATCAGTAATCAGCATGTTGAAGAACGAAGGTTTCGATGTACCTGAGATCAACATGAACGCATATATGAAGGCTCGTGCCCTTACTCAGGAATTCATTGATGAATGGCTTGGATATTTCATCAACCCAGCAAACAAGATTATGTCTTCTTTGCTTCTTGGTTGTGGACTTCCTGGTGGTATGATGGGTTCTATGATGGCAGACCTTGGTGGTATTCGCCAGACAATCAACAACCTTCGTAAGAAGAAGGGAGAAGAGGAAATATCTCTTGATGATATGCTTGTGAATCTCTTCAATGAAGTTGAATATGTATGGCCACGTGTTGGTTATCCTCCATTGGTAACTCCTTTCAGTCAATATACAAAGAACATCGCATTGATGAATCTTCTCACTATGGAGCAGGGTAAAGGTCGCTTCGTGATGATGGATGAGTCTATGTGGGGTATGATTCTCGGTAAGAGTGGAAAAATTCCTGGAACAATTTCTCCAGAGTTGATAGAATTGGCTAAGAAGCAGGGACGTGAGTTCACTGATGCTGATCCTCATACATTGTTTGCAAATGCTCTTGACGACTTCAAGAAAGAAATGGACGAGAATGGATGGGAATATGGTAAGGACAATGAAGAACTCTTTGAACTTGCTATGCATCCAGAGCAGTATCGCAACTACAAGAGCGGTCAGGCTAAGAAAAACTTCCTTGCTGACTTGCAGAAGGCTAAGGATGCTAAACTTGGTGCAAAGACAAGTCCTGAAGAGGCTGCTGCATTCAAGCACGCTAAGGCTGATGCTATTGTTGCTCCTGTAAAGGGACAGATATTCTGGGAATTCCAGGGTGAAGGTGAAGCTGCTCCTGCAGTAGAGCCATATATCGGCAAGGAATACAAAGAAGGTGATGCTTTCTGCTATATTTGTACTTCATGGGGTGAATTTGAGACAATCAATGCAGCTCTTGGTGGCAAACTAGTAGAAATCAACGCAAAGCAGGGAACTAAGGTTAATAAGGGTGATGTCATCGCTTATATCCAGCGTCCTGAAGCATAATAGAAAATATTATCAATGTTAATATAGAGGGGATTGGGCTATGCCCTTTCCCCCTTTTTATCATCTGGCTATGAACTATCAGAATATTATAGATAAATATTATATCGAGGACAATCAACTGCGCTATATATTTATGACTCACAGCAGACTTGTAACAGAGCGTGCGCTGAAAATTTGTGACTTGCATCCAGAACTGAATCTCAACCGTAGATTTGTTGAGGAGGCTGCGATGCTTCATGACATCGGTATCATAAAATGTCATGCTCCTGGGATATATTGTTTCGGTGGTGAGCCATATCTGATACATGGAAGAATAGGTGCAGAGATGATGCGTGCTGAGGGATATCCTGATCATGCTCGTGTTTGCGAGCGACATACCGGAGCAGGAATAGGAAAGGAAGAAATAAAAAGACTTGAGCTTCCGCTTCCGTATGAGGACTTTCTGCCAGAAACGATAGAAGAGAAAGTGATTTGTTATGCTGATAAATTCTTTTCAAAAACTCATCCTGAAGTAGAGAAATCTATAAACGAAGCAGAGAAAAGTCTCGTTAAATTCGGAGAAGATGGCTTAAAGCGCTTTAAGGAATGGGAAATGATGTTCGAATAAGGTTTAAAAAACAAAAAACTAAAGGCTAAGAACATAAAACTAAAAACTTATTATTATCTTTGCAGACTGAATGAGGAAAATTTCGTTTATAGCAATTTTGTTGCTCGCTGTCATGTTTGTTATGGCGGGTTCTAACTTCCAGTTATTTAAGAGGCACAAGAAATTGGCCTCTGTAGACTCAATGGCTGTAAACGATTCTGTTAAAAGGGATTCCCTTGGTCGTGCAATTATTGATACAACCAAGATGGACTCTTTGCAGTTGGCTATTTATCATCATAATAAATTGGTTGATGACTCTATCCATCTTGATTCGTTGAATAAAAAGAAAAAAAACGGTATTGATGCTCCTGTGAACTTCTCGGCAAACGACTCTATGGTGTATGATGCACAGCATAAGGTTGCACATCTTTATGGATCTTCAAATGTGAAGTATGAGACGATGGACCTGAAGAGTGAGAAGATTGCTCTGAATATGGATAGCAGCATTGTGCATGCAACTGGAGTCTATAAGGATTCAACGAAACAACTTACAGGAACTCCTACATTTGCTATGGGATCGGATAATTACGAAAGCGATACCATGGCATTCAACTTCAAAACCAAGAAGGGACTTATTCGCAACGTATATACCGAACAGCAGGAGGGATTCCTGAGAAGTGAACTCTCTAAGCGTAACAATAACGGTGAGATATTTATGCAGCATGGACGTTACACGACATGCGACGAAAAGCACCCTGACTTTTATTTAGCACTATCGCGTGCAAAGGTGCGTCCTGGCAAGGATGTAGTTTTTGGACCAGCATATCTTGTTGTAGCGGATGTTCCGTTGCCATTGGCTATTCCTTATGGATTTTTCCCTTTCTCAAAGAGTTACTCTAGTGGTTTTATCATGCCAACGTATGGTGATGAAAGTACTCGTGGTTTCTATCTTCGTGATGGTGGATATTATTTTGCCATGAATGATAAGTGGGATTTGAAGTTACTTGGCGAAGTTTATACGAAAGGTTCATGGGGTATAAGTGCTGCTAGTAATTATAGACAGCGATATAAATTTAATGGTAGCTTTTATCTTAGTTATCAGGACACTCAGACTGGTGATAAGGGCATGCCGGATTATACACGTCAGACAAGTTTCAAGATTCAATGGAGCCATAGGCAGGATGCAAAGGCTAATCCCTTTAACAGCTTGTCGGCAAGCGTGAACTTTGCAACATCCAGTTATGAACGCAATAATATGGGAAGTTTGTATAACCCACAGACGATGACACAATCAACACGTACATCTTCTGTAAGTTGGAGTACGACATTTTCTAATATTGGACTTTCTTTGAGTAGTACTGCTAACTTGAGCCAGAATATGCGTGACTCTAGTATTGCAATGACACTACCTGACTTGAATATCAGTCTCAGTCGTTTATATCCGTTTAAGCGTGCTCATGCTGTAGGTAAGGAGCGTTGGTATGAAAAAATAGCACTGAGCTATACCGGTCAGGTAAGTAATTCTATTTCTACGAAAGAAGATAAACTGATGAAGTCTAGTCTTATCAAGGACTGGAAGAATGGTATGCAGCATCAGATTCCTATAAGTGGTAATTTTACGTTGTTCAACTACTTAAATATCAATCCATCTTTCAATTTCACCGACCGTATGTACACGAATAAAGTGATGCGCTCGTGGGATGCGAAGGCACAAAAGGAAGTTGCTGATACAACGTATGGATTCCACAACGTATATAACTGGAACCTCAGTGTAAGTGCAAGTACAAAGCTATATGGTTTCTGGACACCAAATCGAAAGATCTTCGGTGATAAAATACAAACGATACGCCACGTACTCACTCCAACAGTAAGTTTTAGTTATGCTCCTGACTTCGGTGCTTCAAGATATGGATATTATGAGACCTATCAGCGTACGAACTCTGATGGTTCTGTTGATTTAGTACAGTATACACCATATCAGAATGGATTGTATGGTGTTCCTGGACAGGGAAAGACAGGAAACATTAGTTTTGGTCTTGACAATAATATTGAGATGAAAGTAAAGTCTGACAAGGACTCTACAGGATATAAAAAATTGAGCATTATTGATAATCTTGGTTTGAATATGTCATATAACATGGCTGCTAAGGAGAAACCTTGGAGTGACTTGTCTATGAATATCAGACTGAAATGGTGGAAGAACTATACATTCAACATGAATGCTGTGTTTGCCTCTTATGCTTACGAGCTTGATTCAAAAGGAAATCCTTATGTAGGAAATCATACTTATTGGGGAATGGGCAAGTTTGGACGTTTCCAGGGTATGTCACAGAACGTATCATACACATTGAATCCTGAAAAGATAAAGAAATTGTTTGGCGGTGGCGACGATACCAAGAAGGATGATGACAAAAAGAAAAAGGATAAAGATGAGGAAGGCGTAGATACAGACATAGAATCAAATGTTGACGAAACGATGATAGACGGTCAGCGCAAAGCAAAGAAGAAAAAAGATACCAGTAAGGCTGCGACAGATGATGACGGATATATGACGTTCTCTATGCCTTGGTCGCTTACATTCGGATATGGTATCACTATGCGTGAGAATACTTCTGGTACATTCAATACAAGTAGTATGCGTTATCCTTATAAGTTTACGCAGACTCTTAACTTCAGTGGAAACCTTCGCATCAGTGAAGGCTGGAACATCAGCTTCTCTTCAGGTTACGACTTTGAAAATCATGATATAAGTATGACAACAGCAAGTTTGCAGCGTGACCTTCACTGTTTCAACATGAGTTGCTCTGTTGTGCTAGCCCCTTATACAAGCTATAACTTCACATTCCGTTGTAATGCAAGTACTCTTACTGATGCACTGAAATACGATAAGCGAAGCGGATATAGCAATGCTGTACAATGGTATTAATATATAATATGTCTAGATGATAACAAAAGACAGTATAGAATCAGCCTATTGCTTTTTTCATCAGAAGTGGAATATATATTCAAAGTCTGTAAATGAAAGTCAGAAAGACGACATTGAATATGCTATAGGTAATTATGCCAATGAAATGAATCGCGAATTATATGCTGATATATCCAAAGGAAAGAATGGATTTCTGTTGGAACATTCAACTTTCTCCGAGGATATTACTGATGCTATTGCTTATCTGGAGCCATTGCTCTAGAACAAATTTGATTGGGTAAAAACTTGAAGAGAATATTTTGTTGTTCCGTGTTATATACTTCTCTGTGGCTTTACTCATTTGTGTACATTTCTTTAATTTAGTCTTAAATAAAGAAAGATATTTTTACTTTTTCTCTTATACCAAACAGTAAATGAAGGTACTGTTTTGAACTGTAATACTTTGTTTTTAGATTGGAAATCTAAATCTGTGTTAATGTATCATGATGCATTGCGGAAATAAAATAAAATTATTATCTTTGCAAAAGAAGACAAAATAAATTATAATATAACTATAACTAGAAAATGAGAACTGTTTACGAATTCTCTGTCAAAGACAGAAAAGGTAAAGATGTATCACTAAAAGAGTATGCCAACGAAGTGCTGCTCATTGTTAATACTGCGACTAAGTGTGGATTCACTCCACAATATGAAGAGCTTGAAAAGCTTTTTGAAACATATCATGCTCAAGGATTTGAAATATTAGATTTCCCTTGCAATCAGTTCGGTCAACAAGCACCAGGAACAGATGAGAGCATTCATAATTTCTGCAAGTTAAACTACGGAACAGAATTCCCACGTTTCAAGAAATTGAAAGTGAATGGTGAAGACGCTGATCCTTTATATAAATTTATGAAGGAACAATTTGGATTTGCTGGTTGGGACGAAACTCACCCTATCTATCCTGTACTTGACAAGATGCTTTCAGAGCAAGATGCCAACTACAAGGAAAATCCAGACATCAAATGGAACTTCACAAAATTTCTTGCAAACAAGAAAGGACAGATAGTAGCAAGATTTGAACCAACAGAGAAAATAAGCAATATAGCAAATAAAATAGAAGAACTATTAAAAGCTTAGTTTATGGAATATACAAAATGCCTTATCATTGGTAGTGGTCCTGCAGGATACACTGCGGCTATATATGCTGGACGTGCAAACTTGCAGCCAATAGAATATTGCGGAATGCAAATGGGCGGTCAGTTGACACAGACGACTATCGTTGAGAATTTCCCGGGATACCCACAAGGTGTTGACGGTAACCAGATGATGATGGACCTTCGCGAACAGGCTCAGAGATTTGAAGTTGACTTGCGCGACGGTGAAATCGTAAAGGCTGACCTAAGCAAGAAACCTTATATCCTGACAGATGATCGTGGGGTGGAAATTGAAGCAGAAAGCGTGATTATCGCAACTGGTGCCATCGCAAAATATCTGGGACTCGATGACGAACAGAAATATATGGGGCAGGGCGTAAGCGCATGTGCCACATGTGATGGTTTCTTCTATCGCAAGAAAGTTGTTGCCGTTGTTGGCGGTGGCGATACAGCTTGTGAGGAGGCTACATATCTTGCTGGACTATGCTCAAAGGTTTACATGATTGTGCGCAAGCCTTTCCTTCGTGCTGCTGAAGTAATGAAGAAACGCGTTGTTGATAACGAGAAGATAGAAATCCTTTATGAGACAAATACTTTAGGTCTGTTTGGTGATAATGGCGTGGAAGGTGCTCACATAGTCTTCAGACAAGGCTTGGCTGATGAAAAAAAATACGATATTGCTATTGATGGATTCTTCCTCGCAATAGGTCACAAGCCACAGACGGAATTATTCAAGGACTATATAAATCTTGATGAACAAGGATTCATAAAGCTAGAAGATAAAAACCAGATGACAAACAAGGAAGGCGTATTTGCTGCTGGTGACGTATGCGATCCACATTATCAGCAAGCTATTATCGCTGCTGGAACTGGTGCTAGCGCAGCCCTTGACGCACAGGAATATCTTAACGAGATCGGAAAATAAACAATCCTGCAAATGTCAATGCACCATTGACCATTAGCAACTCGTAACCAAACTTATACCCGGTTGTATGTTGTGTTATCGTATCGATAGCAAAACATATAATCGGGCTTATTATTGCTATATATGGTACCATGTGGTCGTTGGTTTTTCGCTTAGTAAGCAATCCAAACGCAAATAGTCCTAACAATGGTCCATAAGTGTATGAACATAGTATGTAAATGGCATCTATCACACTGGTAGAATTGATTACCTTGAATGCCAAGATAAAGAGGACAAACAACAATGCTACACCAAAGTGAGTGATTTTGCGCAGGCGCTCGTCTTTATCACGTTCCATAATATCTACACACCAACTTGTAGTTAGCGCAGTCATGGCACTGTCTGCACTAGAAAAGCTAGCGGCAACAATTCCTATCGTAAACAAAATCAGAACTACCGTTCCCAGACTTCCTGAAGCGGCAAACATTGGTAACAGATTATCACTCATTGCTGGTAAGGCAATCCCCTGCTTATTTGCAAGCATCATCAATAGTATACCAAGCGAAAGAAATAAAAGGTTTGCTGGCAGAAAGGCAAAACCATAACTGCACATATCTTTCTGAGCGTCACGCAGAGACTTGCACGTAAGGTTTTTCTGCATCATATCTTGATCAAGACCTGTCATAACGATAACAACAAAGATACCACTGAGAAACTGTTTCCAGAAATTCTGCCGTGATATAAAATCGTCGAAAACAAACACTCGGCTATGAACATTCGACGCAATAGCGCTGATAGCTTCGCCAACATTCATATTTAGTGATGTTATGACATTATATATAATAAGGATTAAAGCCACAAACATGCACAATGTCTGAAAAGAGTCTGTCCATACCAATGTTTTTATACCGCCTTTGCGAGTGTAGAGCCATATCAAACCAACCATACCCAATACGGTTATAGGAAAAGGTATGCTCATTGAGTCGAAAACAAACTTCTGCAGAATTATGCATACGACATAAAATCTTACGGCAGAGCCAATGAGCTTTGAAAGTAGAAAGAACGATGCTCCTGTCTTATACGACCGTTGCCCAAGACGAGTCTTTAGATAACTATATATCGTAGTAAGATTAAGTCGATAGTAGACTGGTAAAAGGATGAACGCCACAGCAATGTATCCGAATATAAATCCTATACACATCTGTAAATAAGTCATGTCGGTAGCTATAGCCATACCAGGAACACTGACAAACGTGATTCCAGATATAGAGGCTCCGATCATACCGAAAGCAACCATATACCAAGGTGAGCGTCTGTCGGCACGATAGAAAGTCTCATTATTCGCTTTTCTACTTGTTATTCTACTAAAGAAAAGTAATATGCAAAAATATGCAAGTATGGTGAAAATAATTATCATAATGGTTGCAAAATTACTAAAAAAGCATGTAAACATACAAAATAGCGATTTCTTTTTTGTATCTTTGTAAATAGAAATAGAGACAAAATAGTAACAACAAATACTTTATCATGAGACAGAAAAGATTCATCCTTCAAGAGAATGAAATTCCAACACATTGGTATAACATTCAGGCAGATATGCCTAACAAGCCTCTGCCACCACTTAATCCGGCAACACATAAACCTTTGGATGCCGATGACCTGAGCCATATCTTTAATAAGGAATGTTCAAAACAAGAACTGGATATAGAACATGCATGGATAGAAATACCAGAGGAAGTGCGCGAGAAGTATACTTATTACAGATCTACTCCTCTAGTAAGAGCTTATGCACTTGAAGAGGCTCTTGGAACTCCTGCACATATTTATTTCAAGAATGAAAGTACAAACCCACTTGGTTCACATAAGATAAACTCTGCAATTCCGCAATGCTATTACTGCAAGCAGGAAGGTGATAAGAATGTAACAACAGAAACTGGAGCAGGGCAGTGGGGGGCTGCATTAAGCTACGCTGCAAAACTATACGGACTTGAAGCTGCTGTTTATCAAGTAAAGATAAGTATGCAGCAGAAGCCTTACCGTTCTGCAATTATGCGTACTTTTGGTGCAACGGTAGAAGGCTCGCCATCTATGAGTACACGCGCAGGAAAAGATATCATAACTCGTGATCCTAATCATCCTGGTTCTTTAGGAACAGCGATAAGCGAGGCTATAGAACTTGCTACAACTACACCTAATTGTAAATACACTCTTGGTTCTGTACTGAATCATGTAGCATTGCATCAGACGGTTATAGGTCTTGAAGCCGAGAAGCAAATGGAAATGGCGGGTGAATATCCTGATACTGTGATAGCATGTTTTGGTGGAGGAAGCAATTTTGGCGGTATAGCATTTCCTTTCATGCGACACAACATTAAAGACGGCAAGAAAACAGAATTTATTGCTGCTGAACCAGAAAGCTGTCCAAAGCTTACACGTGGAAAGTTTGAATATGATTTCGGTGACGAGGCTGGTTATACACCATTGTTGCCTATGTTCACTCTAGGACATGATTTTAAGCCCTCTAACATACATGCAGGTGGTTTGAGATATCATGGAGCTGGCATGATAATCAGTCAGCTTATACGTGATAATTATATGCATGGTGTTGATATTCCTCAGTTAGAGAGTTTCGAGGCAAGTATGATTTTTGCACGTGCCGAAGGAATAATCCCAGCACCAGAGAGTGGTCACGCTATAGCTGCGGCAATAAGAGAGGCAAAGAAAGCTACAGAGAATGGTGAGGAGAAGGTTATCCTTTTCTGCCTTTCTGGTCATGGATTGATAGATATGACAGCGTATGAAAGTTACATTAATGGTGATCTTCAGAACTACAGTATAACCGATAGTGAGATTGAAAAGAATCTCGAAGATGTTCCGCAATTTGATATCAATGAAATTGTGAAATAAATAATGAGTAATATACAAAACAAGCCCAGCCATATATTTGACTGGGCTTGTCAGCTTTAAGCTTGCAATAAAAAATTCAATTAGTCGTTTGAGTCACATTATATTATTAGTCGTATGAGTCACATTTTTATTAGTCGAAAAAATAATACTGAACAATATCAAATCCCATGTTGAGGCAAATAATATGTTCTCGTAAATAGTATTTATTTACTAAGCCAATTTAATTGGGGAGTAAATAGATATTTTTTAAAATGACAAGGGCAAAAATAAAGCGTTCACACGTTCTACATGTTTGCCCTTATTATGTCATTTTAACCTGTCTTCGATTGACAGGATTCAAAATCAAACAATGACTTGTATGAAATTGTATGATTTTGAACGAGTTAATCTATTCGCATTAAACATTTCTCTTTTTGTGTAATATTTCCTGATATGATTTTGATATTAAAATAACATCTTTATCATATATATTTTTTAGCTTGATTAATTAAGTTGCGAATGATACAAATATCATTATTAATTATAATGCTGCAAAGATAAAATATTAAAATTAAAGTACCTAATCAAAATGTTAATAATTTATGTATAGTTTGTTGTTAGATAATCCTTATGTATTATTTGAGGTATATTATCTTTGAATTTGGCTTTTAATTTTGTTATATATGTATTATTACGTAAAAATTAACATATAAAAACAACAGATATTAAGCAGTGGTGGACAAATTGGTGGACAAATAACAACGCATTTTTGTCCACCAAAATATACTATTCGACATTTTATTATGTCTATAACAAATATTCTATTAAATGTTTGCCAACATATTTCTTAATATAACAACTGCATCTCCAACAGTAGAAATATTATTTATGCTTAATAAACGTCGGTTTGTAACCTGTCTGAAATCACATCTACGTGGGTTACTTCCAACATAGTTGATCACTGCAGCAAAGGCGTTACTTTGGTAATATGCACTTTCTTGATTACTAACAAACTGCATATTCATCTTTCCTTGCCTTAGCATAATCTTCTCACAGCCTAGACGTTTACCAAGTCGACGAAGAGTAACAACCTGCATGAGTTCCTCTCCCTCCTTTGGAGTTTCACCAAATCTATCAATAAGTCGTTTCCTATATAATGCTAGTTCATCATCGTCATTGATACTATCAAGTTCGCGATAAAGTAGCATTCGTTCGCTGCTTCCAGGAACATAGTTGTCGGGGAAATACATCTCTAAGTCGCTTTCAATGGCGCAATCTTCAACAAACTCATCACCAGTGATATTTTTGCCTTCAGCAATTTGTTGGGCGTAGACATCCTGAAACTCATCGTTCTTTAGTTCTGTTACAGCCTGATTAAGAATTTTCTGATATGTTTCATATCCTAAATCTTCCATGAATCCGCTTTGTTCTCCACCAAGAAGATTACCGGCTCCACGAATGTCAAGATCCTGCATAGCAAGATTAAAGCCACTTCCCAAATCAGAGAATGTCTCAAGAGCTTCCAATCGACGGCGTGCCTCAGATGTAAGTACACTCTTTGGTGGTGCAAGAAGATAGCAGAAAGCCTTTCGGTTGCTGCGTCCTACTCTGCCGCGCATCTGATGAAGGTCGGAAAGTCCGAACCTATGTGCATCATTTATTATGATTGTATTGGCATTACTTATATCTATACCGTTCTCAATAATAGTAGTTGACAGCAATACATCATAGTCGTAGTTCATAAAGCCGACAAGGATTTTTTCAAGTTCCTCTGGCTTTATTTGTCCATGACCTATGGCAATACGGCAATCTGGTACATATTTATGTATAAGGTTGGCAATCTCCTGCAAGTTGCTAATACGGTCGTTCACAAAGTAAACTTGTCCGTTGCGGCTCATCTCAAAGTTGATAGCATCTGCTATAACTTCGTGACTGTATGTTGCCAATTCCGTATTTATAGGATATCTGTTTGGTGGCGGAGTGCGTATAATACTCATATCACGTGCGCCCATTAACGAGAACTGCAATGTGCGCGGTATAGGTGTAGCAGACATGGTGAGCGTATCAACATTAGTCTTGAACTTGCGGAGTTTCTCTTTTGTAGACACACCGAACTTTTGTTCTTCGTCAATGATGAGGAGACCTAAATCATGCCATTTAACAGAGTCGCCAATAAGTTTGTGGGTTCCAATTAATATATCTATCTTTCCTGATTCTAGATCTTCGAGTACCTGTTTCGTATGTTTTGTGGAACGTGCTCTTGATAGATATTCAATTCTGACAGGCATGCCTTTAAGACGACTGAGGAATGTTTGATAATGTTGATAAGCTAATACGGTTGTAGGTACGAGTATTGCAACCTGCTTACTGTCACATGCGGCTTTGAAAGCTGCGCGGACAGCAACTTCTGTCTTTCCAAAACCTACATCACCACAAATAAGTCGATCCATAGGACGTGCACTCTCCATATCATTCTTGACATCTTGTGTTGCCTTGCTTTGATCTGGAGTGTCCTCGTATAGGAAACTAGCCTCGAGTTCATGCTGCATATAACTGTCACTACTATATGCAAATCCCTTTTCATGTCGGCGTTGAGCATATAGTTTGATAAGATCACGTGCAATATCTTTGATTCGCTTCTTGGTCTTCTCCTTAAGTTTGTCCCAAGCTCCGCTTCCAAGAATACTTAGACGTGGAGGTTCCCCTGTATCACTGCGTCTATATTTGCTTATTTTATATAATGAGTGGATGCTGACATCTACCTTATCATTATGTTGGTAGATGATGCGTATAACCTCTTGATAGCTGTTACCGGCTGGTACACGTACAAGACCGCCAAACTTACCAATACCGAAATCTACATGAACAATAAAGTCTCCAGGTTCCATTTCCTGAAGTTCTTTCATCGTGAGGGCGATCTTTCCTGTTCTAGCACTATCACTCTTCAGATTGTATTTATGGAAACGGTCAAAGATCTGATGATCAGTGAAGAGGCATATTTTTAAATTGGAATCGGAAAAGCCCTCATGAATAGTTTTATTTACAGGTTCAAAGACTATTGAATTTGCTTGTGGCGAATCCATATCAGCAAATATGTCTTTTAATCTTTGTGTCTGCTTTTCACTATCTGCAAGTATATAAAGTTTGTAACCTTTAAGAAGATAATCCTCAAAAGCCTGTGTTAGTAAATCAAAGTTCTTATGGAAAAGTGGTTGTGGAGTGATGGCAAACGTTATGGATGCATCGCGAACAGCTGTGTTTTGCGAAGAATGCTTCACTGCAGACTTAACGTTTGGTCCAAATTCAATACGACGGAACGCTGCTGCATCTTCAGTGAATTGATATGGGCTGACAAGTGACTTATCACGGTTCAGTTCATCCACAATCTGCTTTTGTTCAACCTCTGTAGCACCTTCAAGTCTATCAGTAAGAGCCTGTGAAGAGAAACCGTCCTTATATATCCGTTCGATAACATCGTGGATATATGTGAAGTCCTTCATGACAAGGAACGTGTCGTCGGGTAGAAATTTTAGAAAAGAGATCTTTTCTGAGGTCGTATTCATAAGTTGAGGAACCACCTCGATGCTGTCACGTTTATCTTTTGATAACTGGTCCTGTACTTGAAAAGTACGGATAGTATCTATTTCATCGCCAAAGAAATCTATACGGAAAGGATATTCACAACTAAAAGAGTATACATCCAATATGCTACCACGAACAGCAAACTGCCCTGGTTCGTAAACATAATCAGTCTCAGTGAATCCATATTCACGCAATATATGTTCTGCATCAGTTATGTCGATATTCTGTCCTTTTTTCAAGGATAAGCGTCTTTCGTCAAGTCCCTTTTTTGATACAACTAACTCTGCTAGAGCATCAGGATATGACACGATGAACAATGCTTTGTTTGCATTATTACGTGAAGCAACTTTGGCTAGAACTTCAGTACGTAGTATTTCATTCGCACTATCGCGCTGTCCATGCTTGGCAGCACGTTTATATCCAGAAGGGAAAAACAGTACATTGTCTGACTCCATAATCTGCATGAGGTCATGATACAAATATCCAGCCTCGTCAGCATCTTGCAGTATGAATAAAAACGTGTTGTCGAGTTTGTCAGAAAATGCAGAGAATACTACCGGAGTGGCAGAACATGACAATCCCTTCAAAAAGATATTACCGACAGTATTATCTTTAAGTAACTTCATCAAAGCTCCAATTTGAGGAGCTTTACCATAAATATTTCTTATTTCTTTAATGTCCAATTCTAGTCTTTTATCTTGGGATATTTACGAAGCCAACCGTCAAGTCTGAGACGCATAACTCCGAAAAAAGCTTCGCCAAAAATACCACCGTTCATCTTACTCACTCCTTCACGACGATTAACGAATATTACAGGAACTTCTTTAATCTTAAATCCTATCTTATAAGAAGTGTACTTCATTTCTATCTGGAAAGCATATCCTTTGAAACGTATATCATTTAAAGATATTGTTTCGAGTACACGTCGCTTGTAGCATACAAATCCAGCAGTAGTATCGTGAACTTTGAAACCAGTAACAATGCGCACGTATTGGGATGCGAAATAGCTCATCAGTACTCTGCCGATAGGCCAATTAACAACATTCACTCCGCTGACATAGCGTGATCCAACAGCAACATCGTTGCCCTCATCATGAGTAGCTGCATAAAGGCGTGGTAAATCTTTTGGATCATGACTGAAATCTGCATCCATTTCAAAGATATAACCATAATCGCGATTTAATGCCCATTTGAAACCTGCAATGTAAGCTGTTCCAAGTCCCTGTTTACCCTTGCGCTCAATAATAAAAAGACGATCAGAGAATTCTGTATCAATCAAACGATGCACAATAGCGGCTGTCCCATCTGGGCTTCCGTCGTCTATAATAAGAATATGAAAACATTTTTCAAGATTAAATACGGCTCGTATAATATTTTCAATATTTTCCTTTTCGTTGTATGTGGGAATAATTACGATAGAATCACTTTCATGCATAGCTATTCAATATTTTAATATTTTGCAAAGATAGTGCAAGTTGTGAGAAGAACAAAATAAATAACAAAGTTTTTATTTTATTGGTCTGGGTTTTCAACAAAGCCTTGGTATTCAGGAGAAATGGCACTCATTACGGCTGCATAGCTTTTTTCCATTTGGTTCTTAACATTCTCAGGTCCTTTGCCGATTGGTGCAATTGGCTTATGGATAGTGAGCTTAAGTGGATGCCAGAATATCCAATACTTATCTTTCATACGTGGTTTAACATCAAAGCTTCCGTTTATTGTCAATGGTACAACAGGTAACTGAAGATCGTCGGCAAGCATAAAAGCACCACGACGAAATACTCCCATATGTCCTGTAAATGTACGTGCACCTTCAGCGAAAACTACCAAAGACATACCTTCTTTTAATATAGAGCGTGCCTGATCATAGGTTGCCCTTATCTTTGATGGTCCACTCTTGTCGACAAAAATATGATGTGCATATTTGCATGCGGTGCCAATCAATGGTATTTTACCAATACCTTTTTTCATCATCCACTTGAAATTTCTTCCAAGAAAGCCGTATATCAAGAATATGTCAAAAGCTCCTTGATGGTTTGCTACAAAAACATATGACTGTTTTGGATCAAGATTCTCACGTCCTTCAACCTTAACAGGAAGAAAAAGTATTCTTATCCACAACCAAGACCACCATTTGCCAGGATAATATCCCCAGAAATGTCCGTTACCTAGCATGCAGCCTATAACTGTTGCTAATGATGTAAAAATGCTGTCGACAATTAATATCGGCAGACAGATAACCAATTGGTAAAGTCGATAAAGATATTTCATGTTGTCTTAATGTTTTATTTCTTTATTTTCAATGTTATGACTGTGATCTCTGGGGATACACCGAGTCTGAAAGGAAGCAAAGCACCTATTCCGCTAGTTACATATAGATAACGGTCTTGTTTCTCATAAAGTCCACGATCATTTGGATATACTAAAGCAGAAGGACGCAATCCGAATATGCTGATTTGACCTCCATGTGTGTGACCGCTAAGTGTTAACGCAGCATTGCTTTTAGGTAATATTCTAGATTCCCATGTCATTGGATCATGTTGCATAAGTATCACACAATCGTTTTTCTTTACTCCTCTCATCGTCTTTTTCATGTCAGACCAATCTGGAAAACGTCCTGTTCCACAATTGCCTTCGCCTGCTATGATAATAGAATCTTTGTGATTTGCAGAATAATATGCTTTATGTTCATTGTTTAGAAGCTGCCAACCTATTGATTTCTCGTATTCACGCAATTTACGCTCGTTTGCTGCTTTTTCCTGTGGTGTCCCGATTTGATACATGCTGTAATCATGATTTCCAAGTATGCTATAAACAGGTACGTTTGCATTTTTTGCTATTCGTGATAGAAGGTTCTTGTAACGATATAGTTCTGAAGGCTGAATGTTTTGTAAATCTCCGGCAAAACAAATGATATCTGGTTTGAGAGCAGATATCGTGTCGACGTCACGTATAAGACAGTCTTCCATCATATTATGGAAAGAGTTGATGTGAGCATCTGAGAATAAAACGATTCTCAGTCCGTTGAAGCTTTGCGGAAGTCCCTTTATAGGTATTTCAATATTTACGACTTTCAATTTTCTTGGTCCAATAGTGAATCCATATATAATCATAATTACTGACACGATAGAAAGAAGTATTCCTATGATGTTTCCCCAATTATGAGGTGTTTTATGAGCTATGCAGTGTCTCCAACCAAGAAATGAACATACTGAGAATATCATTTTTGGAACGGCGAATATACCCAATATCATTAAGTATCCCACTAAAATCCGCATGTCGTCAGGCGCGAACTCTTTACTAAATGCGAAATACAGGCTAACTATAATTATTATCGTTGCTGGTGTCCACCACACGACTCTTTTCCATAGGTTGTAATTTGTCCTATGTCTTAGATAATGCATGTCTATATACAAGTCGGGGAGCACTAGCGCCAACATTATCAAAAATATTATTTTTGCTACCATTATTCAATAAAATATAAATGCTAACGCATTATGTAAATTTCAAAAACTTTTTCACTAATTCTATGGGTATGCCTCTTCTGTTTGCGTAATCAACAATCTGGTCATTGCCAATTCTCCCCAAATCAAAATATTTGCTTTGTGGATGCGAGAACATGAAACCACTTACACTGGCATGAGGAATCATCATTCCATTCTCGGTAAGTCTTATTCCTATTCCTTTCATGTCTATAATGTCGCTGATTATGAAGTTAAGACTGGTGTCTGGTAATGAGGGATAACCAACAGCTGGTCTTATTCCCTGATATTCTTCATTATGGGTCTGCTTCATTGTTAAATCCTCATTTGGAGCATATGCCCAATATTTTCGTCTTACTTCCTCATGCATTCGTTCTGCAGTTCCTTCAGCTAATCTATCTGCAAGCACTTGAGCCATCATTCGCTTATATTCATCATTGACGTATTTTTTCTGCAATTCAGTATCTACTGTTGTTGCAAATAAGCCAGCCTTATCTTTTATACCAGTTGAAGCTGGACGTACAAAATCCGTCAGACATAAATTTGGCAATCCATCAGCGATGAGCTTCTGCTGTCTGAGCATTGGAATTCTAATGCCGTTTAATATCAAATCATCGCCATCACTGTTGGCATCAAGAATGTCAAATACAGCATGCGTATGATATTTGCCATACCATTCATGCAACATCTGCTCGGCATCACCACGAAGCTTCATCTTTTCAGTTTCTGGTTTGCCGTTCATGTTCCATGCATGATAGAAATAAATCCAGTTTATGTATGGTTCTATATCCTGTATGTTATAATGAATAGTCATCTTTTTAAAATCAAGTAGCTAAATATTGAACGCAAGAGCTTCCCCTTTGCTGTCATCTATAATGTTATCATTATCATAAACAATGTTACCGTTGCATATCGTTGTCTTAACCTTATTATTATAAATATGTCCCTCCATAGGACTCCATTTACATTTGCTTATTATGCTGTCTTTTGTAACTTCCCATTTACACGACGGTTGTATCACAACGATATCTGCCTTATATCCTGTGCGAAGAAATCCGCGCTTGTTTACATGAAAAAGAGTTGCTGGATTATGGCACATTAATTCAACTATACGTTCAATAGAAAATATGCCATCATCAACAAGTTCAAGCATTGTGACAAGTGAGAACTGAATCATTGGCATACCAGAAGCAGCTTTACAGCATCCTCCTTGTTTATTTTTGAGCTCATGCGGTGCATGATCTGTACCTATTGTCGTAATCCTTCCATCATTTAAAGCTTTTCTTATCTCATCTCTGTCATGTTTTGTTTTTATGGCAGGGTTACATTTTATCAATGCGCCTAAAGACTTATAAGCTTCATCGCAGAAATAGATATGTGCTATTACAGCTTCTGCTGTTATTTTATCATCATTTCCGAAAAGTTCAAGTTCACTTGCTGTTGTAACATGTGCAACGTGTAGTCTGGTGTTATACTTTTTTGCGAGGTTCACGGCAGCGGATGTACTTTTATAACATGCAAGTTCACTTCTTATCAATGGATGCATTGTTATATCAGGGTCATCATTCTCCTGTTTTGCCACATTCATGTTGGCATTTATGATATCGGTATCCTCACAATGGGTCATCAATATGATATCGTTTTCAGCGCAAGTTTTAAATATATTATTCAATGCCTCTGCCTTGTCAACAAGCATATTACCTGTGCTTGCGCCCATAAAAAGCTTTATGCCAGGAAACGTATGGCGGTCGAGTGACTTGAAAGTTTCGGCGTTTGATATTGTTGCTCCATAGAAAAATCCGTAATTAACAATACTATTCTTTTGGGCAATGTGTAATTTGTTATTAAAAGCTTCTATTGATGTGGTTTGCGGAGAAGTGTTAGGCATATCCATATAGGATGTAACACCACCACAAGCAGCAGCTCTACTTTCGCTTTTTATATCAGCTTTATCCGTCAACCCTGGTTCACGAAAATGCACATGGTCATCAATGACTCCTGGAATAACAAAACACCCCGAGGCGTCTACTATCTTGTCGTAGACTCCGCGGGGAGTTTCACCTTCAGCATAGACTCCGGATATAATATCATTAGTGATCACAATGTCGCCCAATACAGAGCAACCTTCATTTACTATTGTTCCACTTTTTATTAATATTCTCATCTTAAAGGTTTTATGATTTCTATAACCTTATCTCGTCATAGGCGCTTGAGAAGGGGTTGCCATCTCGTTTGGTGTAGGGGCGGCGTTAGGTTGTGCTGGAGCTTGTGCTGGTTGCGAGTTTGCTGGAGCACCACGCATGCCGTTCATTATCTGTTGATTTTCAAGGGCTTTTTTGTAATAGTCCTTAACATATTGATCGTTCTTGAAATTATCAGTAGCCTTACTCATAATGTCTTCTATCCATGGTGTTAGTTCAGGATATTGGTAACCGATAGTTACCATAAAGAAAACACCTGGACCAAGAATATTATCAAAGTTTTCGGTAACGAAACTAGTAATCAAATTATCTTCCTTTTGTGATAAATGTGCAGCTTCCTTATTCAGGTTGGCATTCACGATGTTCATGTTTCTACCGTTCATGATAGCTTGGTCATGCTTATGAACAAGTTCGTTTTCAAGACTCTTCATTTGGTTATATTTATTGAAGAACTTGAATAATTTATCATTAAGCGGAGTTCCGCTTACGGTTTGCTGTGTGTTGTCTATCTTTATGTTAATGTCGCCATCTTCAATAACTAGAGGTAAAACGCTTTCGTCATCCATAAAGATGTTTGCCATTCGTACAGAGTCAAAGGTTCCTTCGAAGTGGAATTGTCCGTGTACGACATCACATGAGTCTATAGTCTTGAATTCATTGTTTTTCAGAACTTTTAGATACAGCATTCTACCATCAAGGTTAGATACATTTGATGTGCCGATTACATTATATGATTTTCCACATGACGCTAGCGTTAAAGCTAGTAGTGATATAATTGGATACAAAAATTTAGTCATAAACAGTTTTCCTTTTTCTTTAAAAGCAAAGATAACATGTATAAGTGAGGTTCGAAAAAAAATTCATGCTATTTAAATTATATAACACAACTTTTATGTTTTTTTCGTAATTCAGACACGTACTTCCCTTTGGATACTATATATTAGAGTTGTTTTTCTTTTCTTTTTTTATTTCCCATTCGATTCTGTGCATGGTGTATATTTCCAATATAGCGGCAATTAACAGAAGTACCACCCACTTATTATATATATAAGAAAGGTAATCTATTGAATTACTGAATGCTGGACGTATGAAACCATAAACATTGTCTACCATAAGAATTCCTGAGAATATGAATACCATATCAGCTAAATTCATTATGTTTTTCAACCTGCGAACGGTTATGTTGTTTCCTTCATATTCCTGCATCATCTGCATTGTAGCAAACAATACTGTACCGACAAGGAACAGCCAACTTACAATTTGCTGCTTAAACATAAAAACGAAGCAGCCTACACCGATAACCATCAATATGCCGCCAAGCACAAATAAAATGCTTTGTAACTTATTTTGTTGTTTCATCATTAGTATTTAAAGGCTTCTCGTCATCACTAAGTACATAAATGTCTTCATCGTCAGCTTTCATGAAATAACGTTCACGGGCAATCTTTTCGATAGCCTTTGGATTTTGTCTTATCTCTCTCAGCTGTCTAGAGTCATTTTCATACTGTTTGTTGTATTTCTTGATATCGCTCTGCAAATCACTTATTTGCAGTTCAAGTTGGATGCGTCTCATAAAACTATTCTCATCGATAAATCCAACGATAAGAATACCGAGCAGCGTCACTACAAGATACTTATAGTGAGCGATAAACCCCCATACAACACCTAAACGACTTGCCATATTTATATTATTTGTTTGCAAAGATAATAATTTTTGCTATCTTTGCATCATCAATTATAAAAAATAATGGAAGAATATATTGTTTCTGCCAGAAAATACCGTCCAATGACATTCGACTCGGTTGTTGGGCAAAGCACACTCACAACAACATTGAAGAATGCTGTTAAGAGTGGACGACTTGCTCACGCATACCTTTTCTGTGGTCCTAGAGGAGTCGGAAAGACTACTTGTGCACGTATTTTCGCAAAGGCTATCAACTGTGAACACCCACGCGAGGATGGTGAAGCTTGCAATGAATGCGAGAGTTGCAAATCTTTTAATGAGCAACGCTCTTATAATATCTTTGAACTTGATGCAGCCAGCAATAACTCTGTTGAGAATATTAAGGCTCTCATGGAACAGACTCGTATTCCGCCGCAGATAGGACGTTACAAGGTTTTCATTATTGATGAGGTTCACATGTTGTCTACAGCAGCGTTTAATGCTTTCCTTAAAACTCTTGAGGAACCACCTGCTCATGTGATTTTCATTCTAGCGACAACAGAAAAGCATAAAATTCTGCCGACAATCCTTTCACGTTGTCAGATATATGACTTTGAACGTATGACTGTTTCCAATACGATAAACCATCTTAAGAGCGTTGCTGAAAAAGAGGGGATTAAGTATGAGGAAGAGGCTTTGAGCGTAATCGCAGAAAAGGCTGATGGTGGTATGCGCGATGCTTTGTCTATATTTGATCAGGCAGCAAGTTTCTGCATGGGAAATATAACTTACCAGAAAGTTATAGAGGACTTAAATGTTCTTGATTCAGAAAACTATTTCAAAATCGTGGAAAACTCTCTTGCAAATAAGGTGAGTGAGGTAATGCTTTTGTTGAATGATATCCTTGGTAAAGGCTTTGACGGTGGAAATCTTATAAATGGTTTGGCTAGTCATATACGTAATGTACTTATGGCTAAAGACCAACAGACTTTGCCGTTACTTGAAACAAGTGAGCAACAGCGCCAGAAGTTTTATGAACAGGCTCAGAAATGTCCTGTGGATTTTTTATATAAGGCACTGAAAGTTCTTAATCAATGTGACATAAACTATAAGCAAAGTAGCAACAAGCGACTGCTAGTTGAAATTACGCTTATTCAGGTGTCGCAGATAACACAGCCGGATGATGATTCGGCAAGTGCGGGGCGTAGCCCTAAACGATTAAAATCCCTGTTTAAGAACCTGATTTTATCTCAGCAAAAGGCAGCATCGCAGGTAGCTGCCGCTAAGAGTCATGTCTTGTCTCCAAGAGACATGAGTAAAGAGGTTACTCAGGAACCTCAAGAGGAAAACATATCTATAGTAACAGCTTCGGTACCCGATAAGGGTTCCGATTCTCAACAAAGAGTATCTGGAGCGGCAAAGCATAAAATAAAGTTGAATAATATCGGCTTTACATTTAAGTCTGCTAGAACAAAAAATGAAGGACAAACTATAGATTCTGACGAAAAATATAAAACCAATAAGGAAGAAGTTGGTCACTTTTCACAGGAGGATTTGGAAAGATGTTGGTTGGGCATGTGCACTAGAATGCCACAAACATTGAAAGGTATAGCTTCTCGTATGAAGAATATAACTCCTAAGATTTCTGATTATCCAGTAATAGAGGCTGTTATAGATAACCAAATCTTATTAAATCAGATTGATGAGATTAAGCCACGAATCAAAAAAACACTCGCTAGTGATCTTCATAATGGTAATATAAAGATTAAACTAAGATTGGCTGAAGCCGCTGAGGTAAAGCAAATAATGTCTAAACGTGATGTTTTTGAGTCTTTAAAGAAAGATAATGAATCGTTTAGTAAGCTATGTAAGAATCTAGAACTTGATCTTACATAAAGTTGTGGTTTCTGTTTTACAGAAATTACATATATAAAGTTGTTTTTAATTATAGACTTCACTCTACCAGAAAAAGTTTTTTTAATGCCACTAATGTCATAATGTCACAAACCCTTTGTTTATAAGGGCTGGGCGAGTGACATTAAGTGACATTATCGGGGTAAAAGTGACATTAAGTCCAAGATTACACTTATTTTTTGCGCTTTTTTCGCGATTATGCTATTTGTATAATGCATACTTTTTGTTGATTTTAGGTCTAAAATGAACTTGAAGATTTCAAAAAAGCATAAATAGATTCTAAATTTGTACTATAAATATAAATACACGTGAGAGAAAAAGTTTGAAGTCTGTAGGTCTATTTACAACTTTAGAAAATAAGAAATTACCCAAATTATCACAATAATTGGGTAATTCGATTACCTCAGCTCGTGTGTAAACCGATTACCCAACGTGGGTAATCGGATTACCTAACGTGAGTAACTCTATTGCCTACGTTGGGTAATTGAATTGCCCGACGTGAAAAAGAGTATTACCCAGTACATGTAAACACGTTATTATCAATAATGTGATAAGATAAGAATGCATACTACGCAAAAAATATAATGAAATCTGCAAATTTTATTAATAGTATATCCGTCTATAGGCATGCAGGAACAGACAATTATATGTAAAAGTAGTGTATAAAGGATTTGTTTTAATGTTAGTATAATGACCACTCCCACAATTATGGATTGTCTTAATGCAGAAAAGTACCAATACATGCAAAGCATATTTGGCAAAAAATCGCCAAAAATAGGTATGATTTACAGTTTGATGTCACTTTTGCCCCGATAATGTCACTTAATGTCACTCGCTCAGCCCTTATAAACAAAGGGTTTGTGACATTATGACATTAGTGGCATTAAAAAAACTTTTTCTAGTAGAGTGTCTTTAGCCGGAATAGGTTTGTCCAAGCCTATTGATGGAGAATATCACCTCAAAATTGGCGAAGAGCCAAATAAGTTTCTTTTTTATTATTGCTGTCCGATAAAACTTTTGTTTAAATTTAGTTGTTGCTAAAAGTACTCTAAAATGAGTATATTTGTGCTTTTCCAAGGCTTTTATGTCTAATATATGGTAATATAAAGCAATTTACTCTTGTTTACTATTCTAAAGAAAAAGTAAGCCCCTTAGTTAGGAAAGCGGTTGAACTCCCTATAAATAAAGAACTTTAAGACTTTCAATTTGTTTTTACCGGACAGCAATACTTTTTTATAATATTTGATGTTACTATAAATAAAAAATAATCGGGATAATCTAAAGATTCAGATTATCCCGATATTCATTATATCAATAATTATCAAATAAGTGGCATTCCTAAACTCTCGCATTCGCTACGCATATCCTCAGGCCAAATGCTTGCTTGTATTTCTCCTATATGTGCCTTATGAAGCATTATCATGCAAAGACGGCTCTGACCAATACCTCCACCAATGCTTAGAGGAAGTTTGTCTTCAAGCAATTGCTTGTGAAAATATAGCTTTTCACGGTCTTCCTTACCTTCAAGTTTCAACTGGCGCAATAAAGCATCCTTATCAACTCTTATACCCATAGAACTCAATTCAAATGAGCGTTGCAAAACAGGATACCAAATAAGAATATCGCCATTAAGACCAGCCTTGCCATTTTCAGCGATTGTACTCCAATCATCATAGTCAGGAGCACGACCATCGTGTTTCTTGCCATCGCTCAATTCGCCGCCAATTCCTTCTACAAATACAGCACCGTATTTCATACATATAGCATCCTCACGCTCTTTCTGAGATAAGTCTGGATACATATCAACAAGATCCTGACTATGAACGAAATGAATCTCACTAGGAAGGAATGGTTTAATTTCACGATAAGTCTCACATGTTAGGTATTCTGTTCGTAGTATTGCAGCATATATGCGTCTTACTACGTTTTCAAGGAATGAAATTGTGCGTTGCTCTTTTGTAACAACAGCTTCCCAATCCCATTGATCTACATATAATGAATGAAGGTTATCTAATTCTTCATCAGCTCGAATAGCGTTCATGTCAGTATATACACCATATCCTGGCTCTATATTGTATTCTGCAAGTGTAAGCCTTTTCCATTTTGCTAGAGAATGAACAACTTCTGCTTTTGCATCGCCTAAATCCTTTATTGGAAATGTAACAGGTCGCTCAACGCCATTAAGGTCATCATTAATTCCAAGACCTTTCAAAACAAATAGAGGTGCCGTAACGCGGCGAAGTCTTAGTTCGGTAGAAAGATTCTGTTGAAAGAAATCTTTTATAAGTTTTATACCTTGTTCTGTCTGCTTCATGTCTAGAAGTGCTACATAACCTTCAGGTTTAATCAATTTGCTCATTTCAATAAGTTTTTATTTTTTCTTATATGCTTGCAAAGATAAGAAATATTAATTATATTGCAAGCTTTTTGGTTGTTTATTTTGCAAAAAGAAAGTAGTATTTGTTATTTGGTTTCTATTTGGATATTATTTAGTATCATTAGGGAAAAAACTTTTAAGTAGTCCGTCACATCCGTCTTCAATTAAGTCAAGGGCTAGTTCAAAATCCGCAGATTCACCATAATATGGATCCGGAACTGAGTTGTTGGAATGCTGGTCAAAATAATTTGACATACGTATTACTTTTGATACGTCTGATTTTGATTGAGCCATACCTGTTATTATGCGATAGTTTTCTTCGTCCATCACAACAATATAATCAAACGTGTTAAAATCATCAATTTTAAATTGTCGTGCATGATGATTTATATTATATCCACGTTTAATGCCATGCGTTCTCATTCTACTGTCTGGCAATTCTCCTATATGCCAGTCTCCTATACCTGCAGAATCTACAACAAAGTTGTTTTCTAATCCACGCATAGTAATCATTTTACAGAAAACTGCATGAGCAGCTGGTGAACGGCATATATTTCCTAGACATATGAAAAGTATATTTACTATTGATTCTTGTTTTGTATTCATAATAATATTTATTCAATTAGAGTTGCAAAAATACAAAAAATACATATCACTTAGGCATAAATATTAATTTAAAATCGGCATACAAAAAATCCACATTCATTAGAATCGCTATTCTATGAACATGGATCACATTTTCTCGACTAATAAATTTTAACTTGTTTACAAATGCCGATTTTCACAAACCGAAGCAAATGAATTTACTTCTAATTAAATTTAAAATTGAATTTTCAATTGCAATTTTAGTGCTTTTATTCTTAAATGGACTTACCAATACGACAAAAAGACTTACCACCACACGTTATTTTAACGCAAGGTAACATTAAAAGTAAAAAATAAACTTTTTTTTGCACAAATATTTATAAGAAATCAGTCTTTGTGCTTAGCTCTGAATTCTGACGGAGTTACACCAAAACGCTGTTTAAAGGCACGATTCAAAGCTGGTGGGTTTGAATATCCACAAGATAATGCTAGTTCACTAACCATACGATCTGTCTTTAAAAGCTGTTGTGAAATGTATAATATTCGTTTCTCACTTGTCCATGCCGATAATGTAGTCCCAAGTTCTGAATATATATAATCTCTTAATTCGTTTTTGTCAACATTCAAAGCTTCAGATACAACTTCCAAGGTTGGATTACTTGTATAGAATGGGTTGTTAATATACTCTCCCATCAGTTTTTTTAATCTTCCAGGAATGACAATATTCATTTTGGATAGTTCTAAAGAGTAGTGAATAAAGTTTCTATATATATAATATGTACGTGCAATCATTATTATCATGAATATATTTGTGAGTATTCTTGGTAATAATGATGATACAAAATTATTAAGCATCATCCAAACGAATAATATCAAGTATATTACGATGTCAATGATCTCTGCACGACGCATTGACATATTTTTCTCTCTTGTTAGTTGTGTTAGATTTTTACGAAAATGGAGATATGAGTCTATAACTATTCCTGTCATTAGCATATATCCGGACACCATGATCCCAATCCATACCAATCTCGCTATGAACACAGCAAGGATAAGTCTGTGATCCTCGAATAAACTTGATAGTGTGTAAATTTTAATATAATAACCAGTCATGAGGACAAGTGCGTGCACCAGTAGCAAAACCGCAGGATATTGAAGAAGAAATAGCCAGACAACCAATTTCTTATGGTAATCACGTCCGAAATAACCAGTAGAGAATAGTGCAAATATGATAAAAGTTATATATAGGAAGCTTATAGGTCCGGTTGCAAACAGTTCAATGCCGTTTTCAGAACATATATAGAATGTTGATACCACATATATTGCCAACATAATATAAACAGAGATGAAGGACCGCCTGCGCAACAGAAAGTATGGGACTTTCAGTTTTTGAACCTTGCCATATATGAATATTATGATAAAGAATATAGCTATTAGTAATATAATATTAGTAATGTAGAAAGTAGTAATCATTTTGTGTAATTTTAAATGTTACAAAGATACAGCAAGCCGAACACAAAACAAAATAAAAAATGTATTTTTTATCTTTTAAGCTGAGACTATCTTTACTAAATGTAAAGATAGGGTAAATGAGTTGAAAAGCAAAATTAATAAGTTTATTTTACGTTCTTGTTTTATCTACATGACTTAGATACGGAAATATTATACAAATAAGGGTTAAACTCTATATCGAGAAAACAAATCAAACTACAATTTATGATGAAAACTTTGTATTGTCGAACCTAAAGTAATGAAACTCACAAATATGTCTTAATCTTTTGGAAATTAGGGATTTTATTTGTAATTTTGCAGAACTGTTGGTCTTGTAGCTTAGCTGAATAGAGCGTCAGATTCCGGTTCTGAAGGTCGCGGGTTTGAATCCCGCCAAGATCACTTTTTGTTAGAGTGAGACTACTGATTGACATTATTTAATGGATGTTTTAATCTGTATTTATATAAATATCCGAAAAAATATGTATATTTGCATTTCAGAAGCTCACATTAAGCGAGACATTAAAGATTAATACACAATTAAAGGCTTTATTCTATTCAATTATATGGAATTAACTGAAAGATTTATTAATTACACAAAGTTTGACACACAGTCTAGTGAGGACTCAGACAGTGTCCCTAGTACGGCGAAACAGATGGAGTTCGCCAAGTATTTAAAACAAGAGCTTGAGGACGAAGGACTCTGCGACGTAGAGATGGACGAGATGGGCTACATCTATGCCACCCTAAAGGGTAATACCAAGAAGAAGACACCTGCTATCGGCTTTATATCTCATTATGATACAAGTCCTGATGCTAGTGGAAAAGACATCAAAGCTCGGATTATAAGGAACTACGACGGAAAGGATATTGAACTTTCTCCAGGTATAGTATCTTATACATCTAAGTTTCCTGAACTAAAGGAACATGTAGGTGAAGATATTATTGTCACAGACGGAACAACTCTTCTTGGTGCTGACGATAAAGCTGGTATTGCCGAGATTGTACAAGCTATGTGTATTTTGCGCGATAACGACGAGATTAAGCACGGAGACATACGTATTGCATTTAATCCTGATGAGGAAATCGGTATGGGTGCACATCATTTTGATGTTGAAAAGTTCGGTTGCGACTGGGCATATACAATGGATGGAGGTGATTTGGGTAACCTTGAATATGAGAATTTCAATGCTGCCGGAGCTAAAGTCTATATAAAGGGCGTAAGTGTCCACACTGGATATGCAAAGGGTAAAATGGTTAATGCCAACAGGCTGGCTTGTGAGTTTAATAGCATGATTCCTGAGACAGATATTCCCGAATCAACAGAGGGCTATCAAGGATTTTATCATTTACTGAATATCGACAGTCGTACTGAGGCTGCTAAACTTAGCTATATTATTCGTGATCATGAGCGTGAAATATTTGAAGACCGTAAGGACTTTATGGAAGATTGCGTTAAAAAGATGAATGAAAAATATGGTGAGGGTACTGTAAGTATTGAAATTCACGATCAATATTATAACATGAAGGAAAAGATTGATCCAAATATGCATGTTATTGATATCGTGCTAAGGGCGATGCAGGAAAGTGGAGTTCCACCAAAAGTGGAGCCTATACGTGGGGGAACAGACGGAGCACAGCTTAGTTTCCGTGGACTTCCATGCCCTAATATATTTGCAGGTGGAGTGAATTTTCACGGACCTCATGAGTTTGTCTCTATTCAAGTCATGGAAAAAGCTGTTGAAGTAATTACCAAGATTTGTGAAATTACTGGCACATACAACGATTAAATATTATTCCCGACTTTCTGGATAATTTATGAAAGTCGGGAATCTTAATTTTTATGTTACCACTATTCTTATTATGATTCCACGATAAAAAACAGAAAATACCGAAACAATATGGCTGAGATACCAAACTTGATAAATGACCTTGCGCTGATACTTATTGTAGCAGGAATAGTTACTTTGGTATTCAAGCAGCTAAAACAACCTATTGTATTAGGATATATTGTGGCAGGATTTCTTGTTTCTCCACATATGCCATATACCGTTTCTGTAATTGATAAGATAAATATACAGACTTGGGCAGATATCGGTGTGATGTTTCTGTTGTTTTCTCTTGGACTTGATTTCTCATTCAAGAAAATACTCAAAATGGGTATGGCGCCTATAATAGCGTCAACAATCATCATCTTTTCAATGGCAACATTGGGAATGCTTGCAGGCTACGTCTTCAATTGGAGCAAGATGGACTGTATGTTCCTCGGCGGTATGCTTGCTATGTCGTCAACAACAATAATATATAAGGCTTTTGACGATTTAGGATTGCGTCAACAACGTTTTGCTTCACTTGTAATGAGTGTGCTCATCTTGGAAGATATACTTGCTATTGTGATGATGGTTATGCTTAGTGCACTCGCAAGCGGTAATAATCCTGATGGTGGAGTAATGATTGGCTCTGTGGTTAAAATAGCATTCTTCTTGGTCTTGTGGTTTGTTGTAGGAATATTTCTTATTCCTTTATTTTTCCGTCACACTAGAAAGCTTATGACCAACGAGACAATGGTGATCGTGGCATTGGGACTGTGCTGCTTAATGGCTGTATTGTCAACAAAGGTTGGATTCAGTAGTGCTTTCGGAGCATTTGTAATGGGAAGTATCATAGCAGAAACGGTTGAAGCGGATAAAATTATAAAACTAGTAGAACCGGTAAAGAATCTTTTCGGAGCAGTTTTCTTTGTATCAGTAGGTATGTTGGTTGATCCAAAGGTTCTTGTTGAATATTCTGTGCCAATATTTGTATTGGTGATGACAATATTGTTTGGACAGGTTGTATTTGGAACTGCTGGCTTTATGTTGGGTGGTCAGCCACTGAAGACAGCAATGAAGTGTGGCTTCTCTATGGCACAGATTGGGGAGTTTGCATTTATCATAGCTTCATTGGGATTATCGCTTGGCGTTATTGGTCGTTTTCTTTATCCTGTTGTCGTGGCTGTGTCCGTGATAACAACGTTCCTAACTCCTTACATGATTAGGGCCTCTGAACCATGTTACTTATATCTAGAAAATCATTTGCCAAAAAAATGGGTTCGAAGAATGAATCATTTGGGAAATGCTCATGTTAATTCATACGAGGAAGTAAACGATTGGAGAAAATTGTTGCGCAAGATGCTTTCAAATACACTTATCTATGGTATATTGTCTGCAGCTGTTATAATACTAATGTTTACGTTTGTACTCCCTTTGAGTCGCCATTTGTTTGGTCATTGGATAGGTAATGCTGTTTGTGGAACATTGACCGTTGTAATTATATCGCCATTTTTGCGCTCTATGATGATGAAGAATCTGCATAGTGATGAGTTTAATCGCCTATGGACAGAAAGTAGGTTGAATCGTCTGCCTTTAATTTTTACTATCATGGTGAAAGTTATTGTGGCATTGGCGTTCATATTCTATATATGTAATTATCTGACCCGTTTTACGGATGCTCTTGTGGTTTGTATCGCCTTGTTTGTGCTATCTCTAATGGTGCTTTCAAGAAGTCTAAAACATGAAAGTATAAAGCTCGAGCGACTGTTTATAAATAATTTGCGTTCAAGGGAGATTGCTGCGCTAGTCAACGGCAAGCGACGCCCACTTTTTGAAGGACATCTTCTTGAACGAGATATTCATATAAGTGAATTTGAGGTTCCTGAAGATTCCACATGGATAGGGCGATCTCTCAAAGATCTTAAATTTAGAAATAGGTTTGGTGTCCATGTAAGTAGTATATTGCGTGGTTCTTTGCGTATTAACATACCTAACGGATCTGATATTATTTTCCCTGCAGATAAGTTATTTGTCATAGGTGATGACGAACAATTAAATAATTTCAAATTAGCGATAAAACATGAACTTATACCTGAAGATCCTGATATCGAAAAGCGCGAAATGAAATTAAGAAAGGTTATTATTTCTGCTAAAAGTTCTTTTATCGGAATGACTTTAAAGGAGAGTGGTATCCGTGACCATTTTAACTGTATGGTTGTTGGAGTTGACGAAGGTCAGAAGAACTTGACGCTAATAGATCCTGCACGTAAGTTTGAAAAAGGAGATGTCATGTGGATTGTTGGCGAGGAGGACTCTTTGAAGGAATTGCACAAGCTGACTTGATTTGTTATATTGAATGCCTTGGGGGATTATCCATTTTTTAAAGGGAAATCCCTACTCATTAATATGGAATTTATTTTTTAAGATATTTATATTTGTGTTACATTTGCAACATAGTAATAAACCAAAATATAATAACTTAAAAAAATATAGCTTATGAAACGCCTTACAACAATATTGACATTGATGATGACAGTTTTACTGTCTTTCACTTTTACTTCTTGTGATCCTGATGCTGAAGTTGCATATTACATGGATGGCACTTGGAAAGGTAATATTTATGTTAGTTCTGAATATGATGGAATGGTATATAAAGCCGCTTATTCTGAAGTAGAATTCGATAGTGGATATAATTCTGGTGACGGCTACTGGATTGATTATTACAGCAATTCTCCTTATGATTATATCGCAAACCATATTACTTGGGTCGTTCGTGATCAAAATATATATATTCACTTTAGAGAAGAGAACACGGATATCGTAATTTATAATTATACAATAGATGATTCTATGTTCTCTGGATATATTCAGACTAATGACGGAACAAGAGCTGCTTTCAGCTTGTATCATACATCTTCTTTGAACTGGAACAGTTACAGATATGGTTTTGACTCTTACGCAAAGACTCGTTCAAATAATAGTATTGGTGCTCCAAAGAGAATGTTTGTAAAATAACAGTAAGTATATTAATTTAGAAAACTTTTAAAGACTTCAAATATGAAAAAGCTAATGAAAATAATCATGTTGTTTGCTATCGCTGCAACTACAACGCTTTTCGCAAGTTGTGATTCTGGTAATGACAATTGGTATAATGATAACAATAATAATCAGAACACCAATAACAATATATCTGACAATACACTGAATGTTCTAGCTAATACTCTTCGTGGACATTGGGAAGGGAAAATGATTTATGAATATACTGAGAATGGAATTCGCAAGCAGGCTGCGTTTGATGCTCAGATGGAATTTGACCAATATGATGCTACGTCAATCAGTGGAAGAGGTGTTGAAAATGACGTGTCGGGTACTCAAAGTCAAGAACTAAAGTTCTCTTGGTATATTGACAGTAAGACTGGTGATATTTATGTTACTTATGATACTAGCAAAAAACAATATGTGATAACATTCGGTAGCACTAATATTCAGTCTTATCTAGACTCAAAGTCTTTCCACGGAACAATGAAGGGCGTGAACAATGATGAATACCTAGACTTTGATTTCAGTCGTTATACTTACGCGAAGGGCTATACACCTACATTCACCCGTGCTGCTATGACTCGTGCAATGGGAGCTGTAATTGAAAACAAAATAGTAAAGGGTAGGAGATAAGTATATATAAATAAAGAAACAGGGATAAAGCATTACGCTTTATCCCTGTTTTATTATATATTGGTACATAGTGATTAGAATCCCCATGCAGTCTTAACTTTGTCTACGCTTAAACCTTCAACTTTGTTTTCAACATCATCTGGTAGATTGCAAAAGAAGTCAATACCGGTCTTTTGTTCCAAATCATCAATGTTTACAACGAAATTTGCAATCCCTTTGCTTCTTTGGTCTACATCAAGGTGCTCAATCCAAAATCCCATAGCCTTATATCCTCCATTTGCTGAGTCTGAATTTTTTGCGAGTACCGCCATGAAGAAATAACGAGGAACGATAAATCCACTCTTTGTTTGGTCAATAATCTTGTCGTTACTGTCAATAGTTCCACCTTTGCAAACATATAGAGTATCTGCACTTGTAGCCCAACCTCTTACTTTCCCTTCCATGTCGCTCCAAATCTTTTCATTCAGATTTCCAACTTGTGGTTGCATGTTGGTCATGTAAAAAGTCTGTTCGTTGGCGTCTTGTGAGTATACTCTGTCTTCTGAAGCACAGATATGGCCTCTTTCATAAAAACTGCCATTTCCAAGATAATAGCTTCCGCTGAATTCTCCTGTAACATTTGGTTGTTCATTCTTAGGCACCAATGGATCCTTTTGAAATGGGTCACCTCCCCATGATGTTTGTCTCCAGTTGCTTCGACTCCAGTTCTTCACGCTGTTGCTCTTGTATATCTCAAAACAAGACCAACGTTGTGATCTTAATGTATGATCCCATTCCAACGCGTATGTCATTCCATAAGCTGAAGTTGAGTGAACAATAACATCGCTCGTTCCACCTTTAGCCTTTGGAAATTCCAGTCTAGCCATTTCTTTAGGTTGACCGGTTGAGATTGTGTTCTTGTTTACGTTGGTAACGTCACTGGTGCTGCCACCTCCATTGCCATTTCCATTACCGTCATCAGTAATGCTCTCGTTACTACCACAAGAAACAAGGAATAGAGTTGTGGCGAATAAGCCGATAAAAAAATGAATTTTTCTCATACGTGATATTTTTAAGACAAAATGCGCTCGAACGTATATGCAACTACGTTCGAACGCACTCTAATAATATATACTTGTAAAAGGATATATTTACTTCTTCAACTTACCGTAACGGTTCATGAAGCGGTCAACACGACCTGCTGTATCAACAAGGTTATTCTTACCTGTATAGAATGGGTGAGAAGTACTTGAGATTTCGACCTTTACAATTGGGTAAGTTTCGCCTTCAAATTCTACTGTGTCGTTTGTCTTGCAAGTAGACTTTGTAAGGAACATATCACCGTTGGACATATCCTTAAATACGACGGGGCGATAGTTTTCTGGATGAATACCTTTTTTCATTTCGTTTAAATATTATTGTTTGTAATTTTGTTATCTACGTAACAGGCTGCAAAATTAATCAAAATTTTGCAGCCTGCCAAATATTTAGATAAGTTTTTCCCTTTTTACTTACTTTGTGTAAATGTAAAATCGTCAATAAGTACATCCTTGCCTGTTGTCTTTGGATTCATAACAACAAGGCAAATCGTTGTTTCTGCATCAAGCGTGAATGAGTATGTTACTTCTACCCATGTAGAGGTAGTCAAGTTGTTAACATAAGGACCATAGACATAACTTCCTACTTTGTTATCACTTGAAAAAGGTACATATCCTGGAGCTACTGAACCACCATCTGCAGTTGCAGCTTTTGTATAGAATTTCATTGTATATGTTCCGGCACTTAGCTTCATTTCTGTATATCCTAGGCGTTTATTACCAGCTGTGGTACCTGCAACCAGTACTGAACTTTTGCCTCCATGGGCATCAGAGCTTTGACTAAGAGTTGCGCTACTTGCGGTTGATGCAGATTTCCAGTTGGTAGGAAGTCCAGCTTCCCAAGTTTCAAAATCGCCATTTGTAAAGGCTGTAACAGCTGTTCCACCACCAGTCTCACCACCAGTTGATGTGCCTTCACCTGTTACAGAGATAAGGATGTTATTTTTACTCATCTCTGGCTTATCGGTATTATTATTGAGAAGACCGTAAACTTCAACTACTTGACCAACTTTCAAGTCACTTGCAGAAGTGAATTTTGCACCACCAAGACCTAGACCAGAGTAAATTTGTAATTGTGAAGTGGTTGTTCCCTCTTTAGATATAGAATATGTTAAACTTCCATATGTGGCATTAAATGAAGGAGCTGTAGAAATAATACCTGTTACATATACGGAATCAATAGGTGCCCCTGCAGTTATTGCTTCAATAGATTTTGTAACACTCCATGGTTTGTCAATAGAGTTATCGCCTATAGGTGTAGGAGTATATGTCTTTCCATTAAGCGCAGTAATATAGTTTCCTTGCATGAACTCATATGTATTTTTGTATGCACCAATTTTACCAACAACAACAACGTCGTCACCAACTTTAATTTCTGTAGCAGACTTAAACTTCTGGTTTCCGAAAGCAAAGCCACGATAAACAATCAACTGACCTGTAGAAGTGCCATCGTCAGAAATTTTGTAGTATGCATTACCATAACTTAAACTGACAGAGTCAACAGAAGAAATCTTACCCTTTACATAAACGTTTTGATCCAAACCAACGCCAGCTTTGATATAGTTGTTTGCGTCAGCCACTGTATAAGGATTATTAGCTGTACCTTGCCCAGTGTATGTTGTTGTTGGAGTATCTCCACCGTTTGTTGGTTCACCGTAAGGCATTGGAACATCCTCACAACTAGTGAATGTCATGGCTGCAATAGCCAATGCGAATAATGAATAAATAAACTTTTTCATATATTTCTTTTTTTTATTTTACTGTTTAATAGCTATTTAATTTGCATTTTCTACATCGCTTGCTTTGCGGATGATAACCTGCCATTTATTATTATAGCGAGTGAAAATACCTGTTATGTTAACCTTACCTGAAGGAAGTTTCTCTGCTGCGAAGTCAGCATAAGTACTAGTTCTTACAACGATGTTGTAGCTGCTCAATCCACTTAGGGCACGTTCGCAACAGTTATTATTAACTACATCTGCCTTGTTGCTGTATACTTTCTGTCCACCATCGGCAAATGTAACTCCCTTTATTGTCATCAACTTTCCTGCGTTGTCTGTAAGATATTGAGTATCCTTTAGACTTGCTTGATTGAATTCAGTAGAAGATACTGTTGCTGTCTTACCAGTATATTTGAACTGATGATCCCAAAGGAGTTTGCTCATTCTTCCTACAGAAATCTCACCTTTTGCACTAAGATACTTGTCTCCGATTTGAGGTTGCATACCATAGCAGCCAATGTATAATCCCTTAAGGTTTACTATAATTTCTGTACCGACAGGAAGATATCCATTAATACCACCCTCGTTGATACCAACAAGTATAGCGCCAGTTCCGTCTTCAAGAGAAATCTGACTGAATAAATTACCTTCTATATCGTTACCTGTGACATAAGCCTTTATCTGAATGTCATCAGTTACAGGAGTATAACCGTAAGTCTGAGATAAAGTTGACTGATATTTAGCTTTAACTTGAGCAATGGTCATGACGTTGGTCTCCGGAACAGCGGTGTTTCCTCTCTGATAACCCGTAGGCTCGTCCCAGTTGCCGTCCATACATCCAGTAAAGAGTGTGCAGACAAGAGCTAACATTATATATTTAATATTCTTCATTTCTTATGGGATTTAAATTAGAATCTGTATGCTATTTGTAGCATTCCGTTAGTTCCGTAAATGTAATACTTCTTAGGGTTCATTGAGAATCTGTAGCAACGGTCGCTAGTACTACCATCGTTCTTCAGAGAGTAGTCACTACGACTCTGCTCGTAACCTCCTGTTACAATCTTTTGGTTGTTGAGAATGTTAGTAACCATTAGGTTAATAGACAGACTACCTTTCTTCAAACGAATACTTTTACCGATTGTACCATCAAGCATGAAACCACCTTTTCCCTTATCCTGTGGAGACACGATGTAGTTTCCTTCATTGTCAACACTCTTCTGATTTTTCAAAGGAGTCTGGTAACGATAGTAAGGAGAGTAACTCAAGTAGATACGGTCGTAGTAGTTGCCGTTAAGATCAATAAACCATCCACCTTGGTGGAAACTCAAACCAAGACTACCAGCTGTAAGTGGTGTTCCGCTTTCGCGCATGTTCTCAACAAGAGCAATGTCGTCTACGTATGTACCCTGTGTAGAGTTAAGGTAACGAACTTTAGCGTTGCTAATGTTCTTAGCTTCACTTATAGTACCGAGAGCCTTAAAGTCTAGGAATGATGTAAGCTTGAATGTTAGTCCAAGTTCTGCACCGTAATATTCCTTATTCAAACCAGTCAGTGAGTTATATGAGAATGAGTTGATATCATCAAAATAGAAACAAGTCCATTCTGTTGCATTATCTATACGGCTATAATAACCGCTTAGGTTGGCGTGAAGCCAAGAATTATTGAACTGATAAGCAAGTTCGCTGCTGAATATACGCTCGTTCTTCAGATTCTGAACGAAGTCATTGTTCATTTCTGGAGCCTGGAAAGCAACATCGGCTGTAGGAGCTTTGTGCTCATAACCAAGACCGAGAGATATTACGCTTCCATGGCTAAGATCAATTGATGCGCTGAATTTAGCACCACCAGAAAGGAAGTTAGCTGTCTTACTCTTACCGTAAGAATTGTCGGCAAACAAACCATTACGCATCTTGCCGTCGCGATTCATTCCGTCGTAACCAATCTTTGCAGCAATGCTATAATGAAGAACTCCGAAAGTCTCAGTATAGTTACTCCAGATGTTGCCCTTAATTACGTTAAGAGTATAGTCGTAACCAAACTTGTCGCCCTCTTTAACAAGTGCATTTGGATGATTTAAATCATATTGCAGATAATCAGAGCCAATTGGGTATGTACCAATAGCGTAAGTATTTATGTTGTGGAATGTATTTGCACCGAGAAGGTCATCCATTGTCTGATAATGGAAACCCTTGTTTCCAATAGCTGCGAAGCCTAAATTCCAAGTACTCTTATCTGTCAAGTGTTTTGTAAGTGCAGAAGCAAGTGTAACGTTCAGGGTGTTGTTGTGACGTTTCTGTACATAGTACATAGCGTCTACACCTTCAGCATTTACATTCTGGTTAGCTGCGTAAAGACGATCCCAATTAATCTGGCGGTTGGCTTTGCTGTTGCTCAACCAGTCGTAAGCGCGTTGCCAATCAGCAAGAGCTTGTGGTGTCTGAAACTGAGCGTTGCTTCCCCATACGTCATAAAAACTACTAGGTAAACTCTTATAGTAATCAGGAGCTGGGTTGTCAGTATTGTTATAGTTCAACTTTGTGCTTGAATACATACTGTATTTTCCAAGTACTGTTGTTGTGAGTTTTGTCTTGTTATTTATGTTCCAATCCCAAGTGAAAAGGGCAGAAGGAGCGAAATCATTAACTATACGAGAGTTGCGTTTCTTGCCATTCTGATAACCCCAATAAGGATTATACTGATTATCATTTGCAAGCCAGTAGCTTTCGTCAGTGGCGGCACCTTGTGTTGCACGCTCTGTAGGATTGCCCCATGTAGTAAATGAGAAACTATGTTTTCCAAGAAGTTTCTGTACTCCTAGGAAATAAGATAATGAATTATAAAATGTACCCTCAACATATCCACGATTTGCCCAACGATAAGTAAGGCTTCCACTGAAAGCCCAGCCCTTGTCATTGAAACCACTGCTGTATGAATACATACCACGTAATGTATAATTGCGGTTTGCACCTGCTAAGCTGATACGGTGACCAGTAGCCATGCTACCACTACGGAAGTTATAGTTGTTACTTCCTGCCATGTCTGTCATTCCGTAATTATTGCTTTCAAAAGGAAGTGAGAAATCAACATTACGTGTCATTTGGTTTAGACCACCAATTGATGAAAAATTGAATTGACCACGCTCTACGTCGTTAACAGGCGCACCGTTAATATAAATGTCGTTATACTTCTGGTCGAAAGCGCGATAACGAAAGCGGACCGGTGAAAAAAGATAACCAACCTCGCTGGCATACGCATTAGTGTTAGAGTTAAGGATGGTAACGTTCTGACTCATGTTGTCATCCTCGCCCAACTGTGCTTCTGTAAAAGTGAACGCATTCTCGTCTAAAGCCTTTGCCTGCTGCTGAGAATTGTTGTTGTTCTGAGCGAGCGCAAGAGACGAATAGCAGAGTGCGAACAATGCTAATTGGAGCTTCTTTTGCATAGTTTGATGTTTAATAAATATTAATAGTATTTTGCAAAGTAACAAAATAAAAATTAAATTAAAGAGAATTTTAAGTTAAAATTTTTAGAACATACATATACATTAAATAAAAATGTGTATATTTGCAGTTCACGCGCCTTTATTTATGGGTATTCGCTAGAGTTATTAAAATAATATTACATTTTTTATTATAGATGAAAAAGCAGTTATTAATATTGGCAGTTCTGCTGATTAGCATTACAGCCACAGCGCAAAAGAAGTTTTCTGTTTACGCAGTAGGTTTTTACAATCAAGAGAATTTGTTTGATACATGTCATGATGAAGGCAAGAATGATTACGAATTTCTCCCAAGTGGTTCTTATCATTGGGATGGATTGAAGTATTCTCACAAGCTTCACAATATGGCACAAGCACTTTCTGATATGGGAACAGACCTGCTTCCTAATGTTGGATGTTCTGTAATCGGACTTAGTGAGATTGAAAATGCTAAAGTATTGACCGATCTTACAAGCCAGCCAGCGCTAAAGGCACGCAATTACCAGTATTGCCATATTGAGGGACCTGATATGCGTGGTGTCGACTGTGCCTTGATTTATAATCCAAAAATGTTTAAGGTTGATAACATGAAACTTGTGCCTTATGTACAGAAAGAACTTAAAGACAGTAGTTTCAAAACTCGTGGTTTCTTAACCGTTAGTGGTAAGATGGCAGATGAGCATGTTGTATTCATTGTATGTCATTTACCTAGTCGTTTCAATGGTTCTGCATATCGTGAGTGGGGTGCAACTCAGGTTAAGGCTGTCAAGGATTCGCTTCTTAAAGAAGATCCAAACGTTAAAATCATGATAATGGGTGATATGAACGACGACCCAACCGACAAGAGTATGCATGAGGGTCTTTCTGCAAAGGAAGAAATTGATATGGTTGGACCTGATGATATGTATAATCCTTGGTATAATGTCTTAAAACAAGGTACTGGTACTTTGATGTATCGTGGCGCATGGAATTTGTTTGACCAAATTATCATGTCACCAAGCTTACTCAATAAAGCTGATAGCAAAGGATTTTCTACATTGAAATTCTGGAAGAATAAGATTCAGCGTATGCCTTATCTGTTCCAGACAGAAGGACAGTATAAAGGAAGTCCTAAGCGTACAAGTGCTGGCGGTGTATGGCTTGATGGATATTCAGACCACTTGCCAGTATGTATATATCTTGTTAAAGAACAAGCTAATTGATAGAAACACATCCTTTTGAACCTTGGTTGCCGAGCAATGCAAAATTGCTGATGCTCGGTACCTTTCCACCAGCAAGTAAGCGCTGGTGTTTTGAATGGTATTATCCAAACTTTCAAAATGATATGTGGCGCATATTCGGATATCTTTTTTTTGCCGATAAAATGCACTTTGTTGATACCGAGAATAAAACTTTTCGTCTGGATATGATAAAGGCTTTTCTTGTCGAAAAGGGAATTGCGATATTTGATACAGCATTGCAAATACGTAGAACAAAGAATACTGCATCTGATAAAGATTTGGAAATAGTGCAGCCTAGTGATCTAGATGCTATGTTGAAAAGTCTGCCAGATTGCAAGGGTGTGCTTACTGCGGGACAATTAGCTACCGATATATTCATGCGCCATTACGATATAAAAGAAATGCCGAAGATGGGACAGAGCGTCGAGTTCGTGTTCGATGGAAGGCCAATGAAACTATATAGAATGCCAAGCAGCAGTAGGGCTTATCCTATGCAGTTGGAAAAAAAGGCAGAGTTCTATCGTGTGATGTTTGATGAACTTATTTAGCTTCTGCCACAAATATAATAATAACATTATAATATAATGGACGATAAAATTACTATCATCGGCATTGCTGGTGGAACAGGAAGTGGAAAAACCACTGTTGTAAGAAAGATTGTAGAGGCGTTGCCACCGCATTATGTGGCAGTTGTTCCACTTGACTCATATTACAATGACACTTCACATATGACTGAAGATGAACGTCACGCTATAAACTTTGATCACCCTGATGCATTTGACTGGAAGCTGTTGAATAAGCACGTCAACGACTTGCGAAACGGAATGGCTATAGAACAGCCTACATACAGTTACCTGCTTTGTAACCGTTTGCCAGAAACAGTGCATGTAGAGCCAAAGCCAGTGATTATTATCGAGGGTATAATGACATTGCTAAACAAGAAGTTGCGTGATCTTATGGATCTCAAGATATTTGTGGATTGTGATCCTGATGAGCGACTTATAAGAAATATACAGCGTGATACTATTGATCGTGGACGTACAGTTTCAATGGTTGTTGAAAGATATCTGAACGTATTGAAACCTATGCATGAACAATTTATTGAGCCAACGAAACGCTATGCTGACCTTATCATCCCACAAGGAGGAGATAATATAAAAGGTATAGCTATATTATGTAAATATATCGAAGGACTTGTTCCTCAGGAATGATATTGATAAAGCAGAAGATGGTAATCAGTCTTCTGCTTTATTGTTTTTTAATTCAGTATCTTCTTTTCTATAGAATTGTTTTCTACAGTTTATAGCTTTAAGCGCATTTATGCATTCAACTACTCCGTATAGCAACATGCACCATCCTATAACGAAAAGTGGAGCTGTTGCAATAGCTGTTGGATAAACTATAGCTATAATACCTACAATTAGTATCACAGAAGGCATTATCCAGTAATAGAAACCTACAGATGCATACTTTGATGTATTGGCAAGGAATATGAATTGACTTATAGCACCGATTATGAGCACTCCTGATATAATATATGTCAGACTGGTGATGAACATATTTGTCATTAACGCCAATATCACTCCAAGTAACAGACTAGCTACTCCTAGAATAGGGAAATGCGGTTTCGGACCTCCTGATATTAATTTACCCTCAGAATCAAAAACTTCTGGTTTATCTGATAGTTTCTTTGTTGACACGTATTCAGCAATAGACAAGATGCCAGATATAAAAAACAATATTCCTATTGCAATAGTTATCCAAGTCAATGTCTGTTCACGATATTGAATAAGTAATATGCCTATTATAATAGCGCATATAGCACGAAAAAAAGAGCTTTGGAGTATCTTCATAAACATATTAGTTTTCTGCAAAGTTACAAAAAACTCTTAATTCTAATGCTGAAAATGTCTTCTTTTTTGTATTTTTGCATTCAAAATATTTAATATATGACTACATTGTATTTGGTTCGTCATGGCGAAACTGTTGATAATGCTGCCCAAATTCTTCAAGGACAGTGTCAGGGAGAACTTAATGAAAAAGGTATAAAACAGGCTAAAGAGGTCTGCGAGAAGATGAAGGACAGTGATATAGACGCGTTTATATCTAGCGATTTGAAACGCTCGTATGATACATGCAAGATAATTGCTGCCCCTCATCATAAGGAAGTAGAGTCTACTTCGCTTATCCGAGAGCGTGACTGGGGAGATTTCACAGGTAAGTTTATCCCAGACATGAAGGATGCTGAATGGCCGGATAATGTTGAAACGCTTGAGAAAATGAAAAGCCGTGCAAGCAATTTCCTCACATATCTTAAAGTAACGTATCCTGATAAAAAGGTGCTTGCAGTTGGACACGGTATAATTAACAAGGCTATACAGAGCGTGTATTTTAATAAACCTATGAGTGAGATACCAAAGATGGGAAACGCTGAAGTTAGAATTCTGATGTTATAACATTATATAATAAAAGAATGGCGTAGCTTGCAATGCAAACTACGCCATTCTTTGTTATTATCTATTTTTATCTGTGACCTCCGAATACGCCTCCGTGACTTTCACTTTTGGTGTTAGATGAATTGCCACCTCCGAAACTGCGACTAGGAGTGCTATTGCTTCCGCCGAATGAACGACTTGGAGTATTACTTCCACCGAATGAGCGGTTAGAGTTTCCACTACCAAATGAGCGACTAGGAACGCTTTCACTGCCTGTAGAACGGTTGCTGTTGTTATCAGAACGTTCGAAAGTGCGGTTTGGAGTAGCTAAGTTGTTTCCACTTCTAGAGCCTCCGAATATACCGCTACCATTAGGTGCTGTTGTTCTTGTGCTGCTTGGACGGTTACCAAATACTCTGTTAGGTCTGTTATCGTTGTTGTTTCCGAATGTATTGTTATCATTATTTCCGTTATTGCCATTGTAAGCACGGTCATTTCTGCTACCACCGAATATGCGATTATTATTGTTACCTCCAAACGTGCGGTTATTATTAAAAGAACCATTATTAAAAGTATCACGCATGCCTACATATCTTTTGCCTTCTCGCATACTGTAAGAGCGTCCGTTGTACCAACTTCTTCCACCGTTAACTCTCCAGCTGTGGCCCCCACGATATACAGCATAAAAGTCTGGACGACCGAAATAGTAGTAATCACGATGTGGATAGCGTGCATATATTCTGAAATGCCAGTAGCCACCATCATAATAAATAGGATTGTAGAAATAGTTTACGCTGCAGTAAGTGCGATATTGCCAGTCTAATAATATATAGCTCAAATCCATATTACGCTGTGTCCAGTAAGAACTATATACATCATCGTAATTATTAATACTCATAAGATAGTCTAGATTTACTTCGTAGGCTGCCTCATACTGTTCATCTGTAAGATTCAGCTCATAAGCCATCTTATCTGTTAGAAAAAGTGCCTGTTGACGAGCTTGGTCGTAACTCATTGCACTAGCTGAAACTGTTATTGTAAACAGTGCTATGAGGGCTAATATAAACTTTTTCATAATCGTATTTTTTAAAATTGTTATTACCTTTGTTGTTTTTTATATCCGAAAGACTTGTTTTGTCTTATCTTCATGGTGCAAAGATATTATAAAATATATCGCATTTAAAAGGATTTTCCCTAAATAGAGAGAGGAAAATCCCTAATGTTTGAAATAGCCACATCTTTTCTCATTGCGTTTTCAATGCTAATGCCTTTTGGATTGATGCAGACAGCATCCTTAAATCCTGCATTTATCAGTTTGTCTTTGTCATCTATCTTACCTGCAATCAATAGTGTTGGTATACCGATATCTTTAGCTCTACGCATTATCACATACGGAAGTTTGCCCATAAGAGTCTGTTTATCGCTAGCACCTTCCCCTGTAATAACTAAGTCTGCATCTTTGGCTATATTTTCAAAGTTTATCAAGTCCAGCAGTAAATCGGCACCTGATTTCATTTCGGCATTCATGTATTGCATGAATGCATATCCAAGTCCGCCTGCTGCTCCCGCACCAAGCTTGTTGCTGCAGTCGTGTCCGATATGCATAGTTGAAACTTTAGCAAACTTCATCGCACGTTTTTCAAGAATCTCAATCATACTTTCCGTTGCTCCCTTTTGGCGAGCGAAAACATGTGATGCTCCGTTTGGTCCGCATAGAGGATTCGTAACATCGGAGGCAATAATGAATTCGCATTTTTTGATAATATCTCTGATATCGTCAAAATTACCTTTGCCGTTGAATGATTCAATAAGTGCTTTCAGCATTCCTATGCCACAATCACTTGTTGCGCTTCCTCCAAGTCCTATAATAAATTTTCTGCATCCGTTCTTTATAGCTGAGGCTATGAGTTGACCAACTCCGTATGATGTTGCTATAAGTGGATTCCTAAGTTCGGGCTCTATCAACGTCAGTCCACATGATTGTGCTACTTCTATAATGGCAGTACCGCTATTCGTTATGCCATATTCTGCTGTGATGCGTCTCATCATGGCATCTCTTACACTAACTGTCTCTTTCGTAGCTCCCAGAGCCTTACAAAATGCATTGAGCATACCTTCTCCACCGTCAGAAACAGGTATTGTTATTATCTCAGCTTTGGGATGATGTGAAATTATGTTCTGATATACAGCTTCTGCAGCCTCTTCTGATGTAAGGCAACCCTTAAAGGAATCTATGGCAATAATATATTTCATATTATTAGAATCATTCTTTTTAAAATTTCCTTCCAAATACAATCTTAAGGAAAGTCATTCCCAATATCTTTAAGTCTAGCAACCAACTTCTATGCTCAAGATACGAAAGGTCTAGTTCCAGTCGTTTAAGCATCTTTTCTATATTATCTGTGTAACCATTAGTTAGTGTTGCGTAGGATGTAACTCCTGGACGTATTTGGTAAAGATACGAATATCTTGAATCCTTTTCCATAATCTTGTCAATATAGAATTTTCTTTCAGGACGTGGTCCAACGAAAGACATATCACCCTTGATTACGTTCCAAAGTTGCGGTAGTTCGTCTAGATGATGATGTCTAAGAAATTTTCCTATTTTGGTCATCCTGTTGTCATCCTTAGGCTTTGTAAGCTGTGGACCATTCTTTTCTGCATTTACTTTCATGCTTCTGAACTTGTAAATGTAAAAAGGGCGTCCAAATCGTCCTATTCTTTCCTGCTTGAAAATAACAGGGCCATGATCTTCTTTTCTTATTGCGAAATAACAAATGACGAATAGGGGAGAAAATAGTATGATACAGATTATAGCGACAAGAAAGTCTATCAAGCGTTTTGAGTTGCGCTCAATTTCATTCATTCCATCAGCGATGTAGCCATAATTTAATATTGTCATGAATTTTATCTTGTAGTAACTAGTTAATATAAAAACGTAAGAAAAACAATAATATTATCTTCTAAGTCTAAAAACATAAATATATTTCCTTATCATATTTGGCAATAATCTTATTATAAGTCTTATGATGATGTTACTATACATTTTTATAATACCGATATATCCAATCTTATGTAAATTATGTTGAAATGTAATCTCGTTTCTTGCGTAGTCTATTCCACCACGCCTTAAAAAGGCATTGTCGGAAAGTCGAAACCAAAGAAGGCTTTGTTGTATATTGTATAAATGTGAACCGTTTAATATTGCTCTTACCCACAAGTCGTAGTCTTCTAAAAGAGGAATAGCCTTGTAACCGCCAATGTTACAAATAATATTCTTTCTGAACATGGTTGCTGGGTGATTGATAGGATTGCGCGATTTGCCGAATTTGACAATCTCATTATGTGTTTCAGGCGTTTTGCGTGTTGAAATGATGTTTTCTTTATAGCCATAAAACTCATCAATCCATCCGCTAATGATGTCTATATCAGGATGCTTTTCCAAGAAATCTGTTTGTATTTTAAATCTGTCTGGCATACATATATCGTCAGAGTCCATTCTTGCAACTATATCGTATGAACAATGTTTCAGTCCTTCATTAAGTGCAGGTCCAAGTCCTTGATTCTCTTTCAAACATACGGTTTTTATCTCATTATATTTCTCCTGTAGTCTGTTAATCGTACTATATAGTTCGTCTGTTAGTTTTCCATCTTCAACCAGAATAACTTCATTAGGGAGAAGGGTTTGATTAAAAATACTGTTAATAGCATCTTTAAGGTATTCCGGTTTCTCCTTATAGTAAACGGATATGAGAACAGAAAAATTCATTATCTATATAATCGTTTTATTTGTTTGGCAAAGTTACCCTTTTTCTTCAATCTGGCAAATATAATGATTTAAAGTTTTATCCAGTTGTTAGTTGCTGGTGAAACTTTCTCATTTGTGTTATACCATATTCTTGGAGCAATCACAATCTTGTCATTATTCTTGTTTAGCCATGCTCCCCACCATGAAAAAGATGAGTTGGCAATAATGCAATGTTTGCATTTTGTCATCAGTTGCATATCCCTGAAATTATCACTACCAATATTCCATTCTACATATATTGTTTCTTTACCATTAAGTAGTGGTTCTATGTTTTTTTTGCACCATTGTATGTCATTTGAGAATATGCAGAATAGCTTAGGAATAGTTCTTTTATTTATTTTGTCAATAGCATTTTTATAATATTCTATGCCACAAGTGCCTTTGAAAAGTTTGTCGTTAACGTAGTCGCCTCTTCTTATATGTATCGAAACGCTATTAATATCTGTTAGTCTATCAGCTAGGGCTTTATTTCTTTTGTCTTGGAATGTAGGAAATTGAAATGCATCCAATATATCTTCACGAATATTCTTGAAGTATTCTTCATGTTGCCAATATCCGTCATAATATTTATAATTAGGACTGGTAATAATTTCTGGCATGATATTGAATGTCATGTCTTCAGAAATCATGTGTCGTCTATTTGGAAGTATTCTGCTGCCTATTCTCCATAATTGAAAATTACAATAAGGATAGGCAACTTTTGAAATGTCGCTATATGAAGCTAATTCAAATTGATTCCCAAATACATCGTCAATTTCAAATCCTTGATGTTTTGTATAGCCGTTGAAGCAATGAATATCAAGTTTCACTTCTTCGTCAGTGAAATTCTTTTCCAAAGCTACAGCCAGTGCATACTGAAACATTTGGTTGCCCAATCCACCTATAATCTTAACAATTTTCATTTTGCTTTTCTATATTTCTTAAAATAGTATATTGGGGTTGTCATTACTATGAATAGTTGTTTCGGAATACTATAATTAATTAATTTGCCCGATATATAACTTACTGTAAATGCATTTAAGATATAATATATAGTAAGTAATCTCAAGAATATAATAATATTATATCTCATGCCTATAAGCATTATTACTACCAATATAGATCTTCTGATAATGTCTAGTTTAAATAGAATATCAGTCCTTCCTTTTATTAATAATATATCTTGATTAATGTCATAGAAACAGTATACGAAACCTATTATGCAAAAATATCGTAGATATATAGCAGTAGTAATCCATTCTTTAGGAAATAATATGTTAATAAACGGATTTGCAAAGATAAAAAGTACAAGCATTATTGGACCGATAATCCAGAATGCTGTACCTACAACTCTTTGGCTATATATCTGTAATTTTTTATTGTCGTCTTGAAATTTAGACATTAATGAATAACTTACTCTATGGATAGAATAGGATATGCTTCCTGATGTAAGATATGGTATTTTGTTTGCCATAGTATATTGCCCTAAAGTAGTAGCGTTGTAGTTCTTTCCAACAACAAGGTTTGCGAGGTTATCAGTAATAGCAGCTAATATATTGCTCCCTAAAAGGTTTAGCGAAAAATGAAGATATTTCTTTATTGCTATCCATGAGCATACGAAAGTAGGTCTCCAAGAACTATATATCCAGAAAAACACACATTGAAAGATTGAAAACGATAGGTTTTGAATTATTAGTCCCCATACGTCCTTTCTTAATATACTTACGACGATGCCTATTATTCCTGATAAGATTACTGATAATAGAGAAATCTTTGAAACGATTTTGAAGTTTATTGATTTGAAAAACAGCGCTTGCTGAATTACAATTAATGATTGAAATATAATGGCAAGAAATGCAATCCTTATAAGTATACATAGTTTAGGCTCATTATAGAATGTTGCAATATAAGGTGCTATAACAAAAAACATTGCATACACAATTATACCAAGTAGGATATTAAACCAAAATAAAGAAGACTTGTCTTTCTCGCTAACAACCTGTTCACGTATCAAAGCTTGACCAAATCCACTATCAACAAGAATAGTAGAAAATGCCAAGAAGATAGACATCATGCTTACTAATCCAAATTCTGAAGGTCGTAGAAATTGGGCAATAATGAATGTGCAAAGTATTTGTATTCCCATTTTAGAGAATCTTTCTACAATGCTCCAGATTGTTCCTGATATAGTTTTATTTGTCATCATTTAAAGATACCAACTTATGCTTTCAATAATTAAGCTAATAGTTTTTTTAATCTTTCCAATAATAGAATTGTTACTTCCTTTGTTAAAGCATTTATCTATTTTTACCTTATCTATTATTATTATTTTTTGGTCAAAAGGTATACGCTTTCCTTCAGGATATGCATATGATGGTGAGTACATAAGGCAAGTCTTTCCTCTAAGATATTTATTTAAATGCGACTCATCATGAAATCTTGCCATTATGTCATTTCCCATATCTATATGAATGTTCTCACTGCATGTTTCTACCAGTTTAATGTAATCTTCAGTTTTACCACCATTCAGGCTGCCCATGAAGTAGTGATAATCATTTTCGTATGGTTTTATATATGCTGTTGATTTTTTATTTCTTTCATATGGATAAAGAAATGCTGGCTTGTTGTAATATCCTGGGTGAATTATGGCTGATAGTCTTTCCTTTATTGGTATAAATTCTAATCCTATTGGTGCAACAAACTTCATATTCGCGTTAAAGAAAAATGTATAGTCGAAATGTAGTAATTGTTCTTTTATAGATAGAAAATCATCAAATCTCAATAATGAATCTAGTGGGAATCCTTTGCATTGTTTTTTGATTATATGCGTATCTGGATTTGAGCATAGTTGTTCATTGTCTGTGAAAACAAAATATTCGACATCTGCTATTCCATTTAGAAAATATTTCTTTGCTGATTTATAAAAGTCAGCAAAGAATTGATTGTACTTTCCTGTGCAAATATATAATATGGCTATTCTCATATTAATGATCTTTCTGCAAATATAGATTATAATAATGATAATCGTTACTAAAGTCATAAAAAGAATATGGAATTATATGGTTCCACTCAGATTTAAACAATAGGATGATCATAATTCTTATAAGCATAACTGCAATAAACAATATCAGAATGATATTTCTTAAGGCAATAGTCTTGTCTGTTAATATAATCGTATTATCGTGGTTTATTATATATTTAAAGAATATTATGTAGATAATAGGCCATGTATAAACATTAATTCTGAATATCGGCAAAAATGCAGGTGTCATTACACTGATGCATAAAGCAAAAATACATATCCAAAAATCAGTATTATCCAATTCTTTGTTGCTTAAATGCTTGTGACTGTAATAGCATGTTGCTATGATTATAAACATCAATATCCCGTCTAAGATTGCTGCTATAGGAGGAGCTTCTCTTTGCATACTTATTTTAAGGTATATATGTCCAGCAAATCCTAACAATCCTAGTAACTGATAAATGAAAATAGCTAAAGCTATTGCTATGGAAAAAACAATTATGACATTCTTTGCGTTTATTCTTAGTTTTCTTAAAATAGGAATAATCAGTAGTGTTAATGCCGAAATATGGAATAATGATCCTAAAATTACCATTATGCAATAATATAGCATCTTATCTTGTTTAAGAAAGATATGTGCTTTGTAGAAAAGCATTAACGCGATTGTTTGGCGAATAAGACAAAATTGGTCGAACCAAACACCCGAAATAATCATTATAAATGATGCCAATGCAATTTCATCAGTGAATTTGGATATAAACCATATATTTCCACATGCAAATATTAATGATGAAAGCATGATGATTGTATATGGTTCTTGTGAAACGTATTTTATTAAAAAATGCATTAGCACCTGATAGCCCCATTCGAATTTCAGTGCAAGATCATAGCTGAATATAGATGAGTTGATATAACTCTTATATTGAGATAGATGATAATATGCGCCATAATAATGTGGCGTGTCATTTAGTACGGTTATATTTCTGAATCCAAAGAATATGAAAAGTAAGGTAAAACACATCACCATCTGGTACATCCTTTTTACATTACGACTAACAAATAGTTTGGAGGTAATGTAAACAAAGATAAACAGAGAAAAATATACTAATATTAATAACATAGTGATGAATGCATCAATCCTGCGGAAACCTTATTCCATTAATTTCTTGAAATTCATGTTTAGGAAAGTGCCAAATGCCGGCAGAATAATTCCTATCGCAAGTGAAATGAGTATAAGCACAAATCCCTTTGGCGCTACAGGCTCTGTGTCACCCATAGGAGCAGACAGTATTCTTGTTTTGTATGGAGTGAATGCTTGCGACAATACGTTTTCTTCTCTTTTTTGGAGCATGAAGATATACAGTTGTTCCTGTATCTTTTGTTGACGTTCTGCCGATAAAAGAAATTTAGCTTGTTTCGGACTTGACTTAACTTGTGAGTCATTTGCGCCTTTCAGTTCGTTGTAGCTAGCCATTTGAATGTCGGCTTGCTTTACAGTATTTGCAAGTGCTGCCTTTATAGACTTTCTCATATTGCTCAATTGCTTTTCTATGTTTTGAACAATAGCATTAGTCTTATTGCTGTTTTCGGCAATACGGTTGTGCTCTAATTGCAGTTTGTTGTATTCCTCTATTTGTGAAGAAAGAACTTTGTCATTACTTAGTAAGTTTACTGGTAATGTCTGGTTGGAGTTAGAATGGCTGTCAACGAAATTAAGAATGAATTTCGCCGATTCTCTCTGTCCTCTTAAAGTAGCAATCTCTCCACTTACTTCTGTTGATGTTTCCATTGCCAGTTTGGTGGTTTCGATAACATCAGGCAGATTATTCTTGGATTTGTATGTTGTTATTGTATTCTCAGCTTTGCCCAAATCAGATGTGATTTCTGATATTCTATTGTTGATAAATTGTGTTGTTCTTAAGTTCAATTGATTTTCGTCATCCATCCATTTTTCATTATACACCCTTATCAACATGTTGAGAATATCTTCTGCACGTTGTGGAACGGCATCTTCATACGACAAGTCGATTACTGATCCCATTTCTTCTGTTATTCCAGCATCGAGTTTTTCTTCTATGTCTTTTACTGTTTTTATTGGAGCGTTCTTTTTCACGTTTATCGTTATATCCTCTTTTCCATTATAGGCTTTTGTTGCAGTGATGGCAATTAAGCCGATAGGAGAGTGGTAAACGCTGTTTACAGTTCCGTTGTATTCAGTATCAAATTTATTATTGTTCTTCTTAAGATTGTAAATTCTTACTTTACCTTTTTGTAGTTCAATCTTCATGCTTGCATCATCACAGTCTTTCATCCCGCTGATGTTAACTTTCACAGGCAGACTGTTATCATACAATGGTAACTTTCTGAGGAACGGACGTGTGGAATATGAGTAGTCAAGATCAAGTCTCTTCACCACTTCAAGAATGTTTGCAGGCGTCTTCATTGATATAAGTTCATTGCTTACATTTGAAGCTCCCCCCAATAATCCACCGAAACCTTGCATCATACTCAGTCCAGCAGTAAGTTTAGAACTTGGATTTGAGTCATTCTTAATCATTATCTGTGCAGAACGTTCATATACAGGATTTTTCAATATCAGGTATCCTGTTGTCAGCAAAATACATGCTGCCATGGAAATTATAAACCACAAACTTTTTGCTTTGCAATAATGAAGGTATTCTTTGAATGTTATACCTTTTGAATGTTCATATTTTATTTCTTGCATCATTCTCATTATTTAAAAATCACTACGGCAATGGTTGCAATCAAGGAGGCTACTGAAATCCAAAAAGAAGTTGACTTCAAATTATTTCCGTTTATAGTAGCTTGTCTTTGTCTTGTATTGTTAGCAGGAACGTAAACAATATCATTCTGCTTAAGATAGTATGCCGGAGAAGACATAGTTTCTTTTGCTGATGTAAGGTTTATGATATATGTTTCTTTTTGGTTTCCGTTATCTCTCACCACCATAATGTCGTTTCTCTTGCCGTATATGGTCATATCACCAGCCATACTAAGCGCTTCGAGTATATTGATGTTGTCTTTGTCAATACTGATGCTTCCCGGTTTGTTTACTTCTCCTAGTACGGAAACTCTGAGATTAGCGAAATCCAATGTCACGATTGCGTCTTTCACCCCATACTCTTCAATAAGTTTGCTCTTTATAGTTTCAGCAGCTTCAGAACGAGTCTCTCCACTCAGCTTTATCTTTCCAACCATTGGAAAGTCAACTTCGCCATTTGGATCAATGGTATACGATAAAGTTTTTTGCATATTTGGCAAAGAGATATTAAAATGTTCTGTAAGAACGTCATCTTTGCTCTTTACGAATACAGATATTTGGTCTCCAGGAAGAAGTCTTATATCCTTTGGGGTTGTATTAATTATATCGTTAGCTTTTATATCTTGCATGTAATTAATTTTGTCTACAGTCTTACACGATGCAAACAATATTATTATAGCAATAAAACATATAGATTTTATAGTTCTTGTCATCGTTATTCTAATTATGAATAGATTTATATCTTAAGAATAACTCTTTTTCCCTGATTTTATTGCTTACCAAGTAATATTTTTGAAGTATACTTGTTTTTCTCTAAAGTCAGTGTCATGTAGTAACTTATAATAGCTGCTAATATGAAATCAAAAATGATATGTATCGTTATATCGCACTTGTAACCAAATATATTTATTATATCAAATTTAGTTAAGAAATTAATTGCTATAAATTGTATGGCATAAATGCCTAATGTCTTTTGCCCAATTTTGCTGAAAATTCTTATGATATCATTGTCTTTTGATGATAAGTACTTTTTGCAAATAAAGTATGAAGACATAATGCCCAGAAATGCAATAAATAATTTATTTGCAAAGAAAATCAATTTTGAAATAATAGAATAGTCATTTGATGTGTAATTGCGTTTGAAAAAGTAAGCAAAAATTATAAAAAGCAGAAGCTCCCAATACATATTCTTATATAATATAGTTATAATCTTTTTATTTTCGTATTGTTTCAGAATTATTCCCGATACATAAAATATGTAATACCAAGATATTGATCTTATCCCTAAAATATTTGTTTTACATATAGCTCCGGCGCATACAAAAAATAAGGAAAATATGCTGATTAGAATATAGAAATTTATTTTAATTTTATTAGAAATTATATTCAATATGCAAATTATCAAACTTAAAGAGAACAATGTTGTGAGGAACCATAATCCACCATCTGATGGATCAAAAAATAGTTTTTTTATGGTCGTGATAATATTCCTGTTGTAAATAAGGCATCCGATTATAGCCCAAGATAAAAATGGTACAATGAGATGTTTCGTATTCTTTGTTAAGAAATGCTTGAAATCAATGTTGGACTTGTATTTAGTTAGATAGCCTGATACAAGCATAAAAAATGGCATATGAAAGCTGTATATATATCTAAAGACAATATTATTGTCAAAACCGTTTGTTATGTTATATTGTATACAATGTCCAAGTATAACTAGTAATATTGCGTAACCTTTAATAAAATCTAGATATATGATTCTTTGTTTCTCCATATAATTAAAATTGTTTTTCCATTTTGATAATACATATTTTTAGTATTCTATGGCAAGCATATTGATTATGTGCTTTTATATTTATAACTCATTTTTAATCTTTTTATTATTTGTGTATCCTTAATTCCGCACCACTTTAGATTATTTTTTATAAGTACGTGAGCAACAATAAGTTGCTCGCGATTTTGTTATGTCAGATTTTTCACTTACTTTTTAGCTTCGATGAACTACGTTTTAGCTACGTCATCTATTTCTCTCTATATAATGTACGCGCATTCACGCGCGCACTTAGGGTTTTGAAAAATATAAGTGTCGAAGTGTCAACATAATGAATATCAGTATTTTATCGACGAATTTGACTAAATAAAGTGACGGTGACCAGACAGTCAAATTTCAAGTTTTGCATGCGTTTCTATATAGAAACGCAACTAGTTCCATATAGAAATGCAAACGTTTCTACGATGTTTTACCTCCTATTGCTTCGTAAAACGCAATGCAACATAACGTAAAACGCACGACAAAACATCGCAAAACGCATCGAAATATTTCGTAAAGTGCAATGCAATACGATGAATTTTTTCACCCATATTTTACCGACGAACAACCGTCACTTTGTTCCACTCAAAACGAAGTCTAATAAGTTGATGTTCAATGGATAGACACTTCGACGCTTGTTTTTCTGAAAAACCCAGAGTGTGCGCACATACGCACATATATTATAATGTGTAGTACCAAACTTTGGCTAACAGTCTAACTGAAATCCCATTGCATGGACAAAAATTTTGCAGTATCTTTGCCAAGAATTCAGCGGAATTCGGCAGAACATTTAAACAAGCTTGAAAATTCTGTTTTCGTTTACTGAATCTATTTCTACATCCTCTGTTCCTCAGATACAGTCAACGGTTCTTTGACAAATTCACTCATAGAATACATTCCATCCTAACAACAACTCAAGTTGACGTAGCTAAATCCTGCAAGTAACGTCTCGTCACCCCCTTGTTGATCTGCTTTGCTCAAGATTCGGTAGCTGCGTAGCTAAAAAAAAATCGCACAGTATAAAACTATTGATTATCTTATTTCTGCGATGTCATGAAAGCATCAAATAAATTTGTGATTAAGCATTCTTTCGATGATATGGCTTACTTATTCTTCCATATCTTTATCAAGGTTGTTTCGCCACAGATATTTCCTTGTTTCATGTACTATAACTCCATTCAGCAATAAAAGTGAGATTAAGTTTGGTATTGCCATGAGCGCATTCATGCAGTCGGCGATATTCCAGACAACAGCAAGGTTGGCGATACTTCCTATGAACACGGCTCCAATGTAAACAATCCTGTAAGCATACATCAACTTCTTTCCGCTAAGATATTCTATTGCACGCTCTCCATAATAGCTCCAGCCGAGTATAGTGCTGAAAGCGAACGTAAGCAAACCGAATGTAAGCAATGGAGCACCAATATATGGTATCTTGCAGAATGCTTGATTTGTCAGTGTTGCTCCGTTGGTATAGTCTATGTCAGGGTAGGCTAGAATACTACTCACTACTACAAGTCCTGTCAAAGCACATATTACCACTGTGTCCCAGAATGTTCCAGTTGATGAAACCAATGCCTGACGTACAGGATTACGTGTCTGTGCTGCCGCTGCAACAATAGGTGCCGAACCAAGTCCTGACTCGTTAGAGAACAGTCCTCTTGCGATTCCGTATCTTGCAGCCATCATAATCGTTGTACCTGCTGTTCCGCCTACAATAGATTTTGTGGAGAATGCCGAACTGCATATCATTTTTATCGCTGGCCATACGTAATGTCCGTTTACAAACAAGATGTATATACATCCAAGAACATATAGAATAGCCATGAATGGAACGAGTATTTCACATACTTTCGCAATACTTTTCACACCTCCAAGCAATACTGCTGCGGTGAGTCCACATATAATGCAACCACTAATAACTGGTGATATATGATATGTATTTTGCGCAAGGGTAGCTATTGCGTTTGCCTGAACGGTATTTCCGATTCCAAACGCTGCTATGGCTGTGAATATTGCGAATAGTACTCCCATCCATTTCCATCCCAATCCTTTTTCTAGGGCATACATCGGACCTCCAAGCATTTTACCTTTAGCGGTCTTCTGTCTGTATTTTATTGAAAGTAATCCTTCAGCATATTTAGTTGAAATTCCGAACACACCTGTTAGCCAGCACCATAATACAGCTCCTGGACCTCCAAGTGCTATCGCTGTGGCTACACCAACAATGTTTCCTGTGCCGATAGTGGCAGCTAAGGCAGTAGATAATGCGCCGAACTGAGATACGTCTCCAGATGCATTTTTATCTTTAGTTACCGATAGTTTGATGGCAAGAAATATCTTGCGTTGTGGGAAACGTAATCTTATAGTTAGGAATATATGTGTGCCCAACAACAGAATAATCATTGGCCAACCCCATAGCAATGAACTAAATGTTTCGAAAAAACGGTTTATTACTTCCATTTAAATTGTAAATATAATGAGCTGCAAAGTTATGCAAAATGTCATTATAATACAAATAAATCAGTCTAAAAATAAGTTTTATCCTGATAATTCAATCATATTGGTTTTAAAACAGTGGTTTGGCTTATCTTTTGTTGAAAAAATAAAAAGGTGTACTCTATATATTGAGTACACCTTTGAATTTGTTATATGTTTATTTAAGTTTGTTTTGTAGCCAGACATTCATTTGTCCTGCTCCGCGATGATTCCACGCATAGTATGGTATCAAAGTGAGATTCACGTTTTTCAGTTGCAAATCTCCATTGGCATTGCGTTCCAACACCTGTGCATCAGTCGTTATAGCATCAACTTTAAATGGTTTTCCATCAGCTTCTGTATTAACGATAGAATAATCGTTTATAAGTTTGAAAGTTGGCGTGTCGCGTAGAAATGTGTTTTGAATGCATACACCAGTATTGTCTGCCCATTCAGCGCAATAAACTAGTGGTCCGCGCTCAACGGCAACTAAACCTTTGTCATCTTTTACATGATTGTTAGCAACAACTGTTCTTGGCTGCATGTCAAATGATATGGCGATATTGTCACCTTTCTTTATATTGTTAAGACATACGTATCCTTGTGGATTTATTGTAGCCTCTACTTTCTTACCGTTGCGGGTAATCATCCAAGATGCGTTGCTGTTGTCGGCAAACTTATACAAATCACTTGGCACAACCTCATTGCGTATCCATCCAGGAATACGAATCATCATATTGGCTTTGCTATTTTTATTGCTGACAACCTTGATGTTTATATTTCCGTTCCAAGGATATGCGGTAGTTGTATGGAGTTCTATATCCTTTCCGTCAACTTTCAATTTCGCATCGCTCGCCATGAACAGGTTAACGTAAACATTATTGTTCTTAACAGCATAAGCGTATCCTGGAATTGAAGGGATAAATCTGCTTAAGTTACTTGGACAGCATGCACATCCAAACCAAGGTTGGCGAGTTGTAGTGCCGTCAGAATTGAACTTATATACGCCGTCTGAAGATAATGGGTTAGGGTAGAAGAATTTTCCTCCGTCAACACTCATACCGCTTATTACTCCATTATATAATGTACGCTCGAGACAGTCTATGTATTTAGACTCTCCATGTAGCATAAAAAGGCGCAGATTAAGATAACACTGTGCTATTGCAGCGCAAGTCTCGTTGTAGGCTGTCATGTTTGGCAGTTCGTAATCAGCGCCAAAAGCCTCTCCTTCATGTCTTGCTCCCACACCACCAGTGAGATAGTATTTCTTTGAAACTATGTTTTCCCAAATCTTGTCAATAGCTTTTACGTATGCTGTGTCACCTGTTAGTGCGGCAATGTCTGCCATACCGGCATACATATATCCAGCTCTTACGGCATGTCCCCATGCTTCAGTCTGGTCAGTTACAGATTTATCACTCTGCGAATAGATATTTTTTATACTTGTTTTTCCACGATAATCAAGAAAGAATTTTGCTTCGTCAAGATACTTGTGGTCTCCTGTTGCGAGATATAGTTTTGCAAGTCCCATTTCAGCTATCTGATGTCCAGGTACTACACATGCTTGACCGGGTTTCGGTCCTACTTCTCTTACAACACAGTCGGCATATCTTCTAGCGATATCTAAAAATTTCTTAGATCCTGTTGCCTGATAATGAGCTACGGCAGCATCAAGCATGTGACCAAGATTATAAAGTTCGTGGCTTAGTACTTCTTCCTGAACCCATCTTTTGTTACCTGACCATGGGTGAGGATGTTTTGGATTCATAGTGCGGGCAGTATATAGATATCCGTCAGGTTCTTGTGCTGCACCCACGATATTCAGTACACTGTCTATATAATTTTTAAGTTTCTTGTCAGGATAAGATTGAAGAATGTAGCTAGCTCCCTCGATAGTTTTGTACACATCAGTGTCATCAAATGGGAATATCATGAATTTGTTCACAACATAGTCATCACTAGGGTGAGCGGCTTTTACGAAATTGTCATATCTATGTTCCGTCTGGCATTTACTGAAAGCCAAAGGGATAGTTACATCTTTGGCAGCTTTCAGTCTGTTGCCCCAGAAAGAGCCAGCAGATAGTTTAACTTCAGTGAATGGTACTTGCTGATAAGGATATCCCGTTACAGCAGGTTGTGCATGCGAGCTTGCATACATTGCGCATGTAATAATTGATAGAATAAGTTTCTTTTTCATTTAGGTATTGTGATTTACTGATAAATTATTCTGCGAAGATATAAATAATTTCTTTTGTTTGCAATAATATTGAGGTGTAATTTCAACACTATTTAAATTCTGTGGGTAATCAATGGAATTTATACGATGAAGGTATTCATAATCAATCAAACAATATTTGCCAGACTGCTCCAAACACTGCGTTTATCTTATGTATTTATGCCATATTAAAATAAAACGGGAAATAGTTTGGAAGTTCGGCTAATTGGCATTATCTTTGCACCAAATATTGTACATACAATTTAAATCTCGGGGTTGACTGGATTTGACGGCGAGATGAGATGGTACGTAAGCACGCGGAGCCTTGATAGTTTGCTCCTAAATCTGAGTTATCACAAATTTAATTGGCGAAAACAATTACGCTCTCGCAGCTTAATCGAATTATAGTAGATTACTAGCATAATTCCGTCATTAGATGATGGAACGAGACACTGCTCTAAGGATGTTGTTCCGAATCTGAGGGTAAAGCGGTGCAGCAAAATCGGGAATAGTCATAGCAAGCCTCGTTGCTTTGATGAAAATTTAGAGGATAAGGCTTCAGTTGGTGGTCCAGGTCTTGCTGTTGCACGAAAATTTAAGGCTGGAATAAACGTGTAGAAAGCGTATGGTTTCCTTGTGCGGACGTGGGTTCGAATCCCACCAGCTCCACGGGTAATGCTTGATAAGATCAAGCAAAAACATTACACCCGACTTTACATATAATTATGTATAGTCGGGTGTTTTGTTTTTATTACATTATAAATAATTACACGATGTAATATTTCTTAGCTAATTCCATTATGGCATGCAGATTTGGCATGGGTATACCATAATTGTCAATTTTCACAAATTTATTTATGTTGTATTGCTCTACGCCTCTGCATCCTCTTGGGTCGTCAATGACAGTTTCGCACAGAATTGGCTCAACCAATAGGCGTGCGCCCTTAGGATATTCGTCATAGTTGTTTATATATCTTTTTATAAGGTCGGTGACCTCATTGATGTAGGATTTAATATCCTCAATTCTCTTATTCATAGGTTTCTATATTTTGTTATTCTTTGAGTGCAAATATAGCGACTCGCTATTGAATGGCAAAATGTGTGCCTAATATTTGCAAAATATTGTCTTACCTTCACATTCGTGTAAATATAGAAAGATATTTTGACAAAAAGTAATTCTTTTTAGATTAAACCTTTTGTCATATCATGAGTCTATACATAAAGCATCTGACAAGAACATTATTTTACTTGTCAGGATAGCGATTAGTTATTATTTTGGCTTAAAAAAGGGGTGACCGTGAGGCCATCCCTTAATTTTTATCTATTATAATCAATATTCTTATTTTACAGGAACTTCAAGCAAAGCCTGTTTAAGTAGGTTCCAGAATGGAGCTATAGTAGAAACTTGGCAACGCTCACTTGTTGTGTGAGGACTGCGAAGGGTTGGTCCCATGCTCACTACATCCATATTAGGATACTTTCCAAGAATTACTGAACACTCAAGACCTGCATGATCTACTTGTACAATAGAATCTTCACCTATCTGTTCCTTATATATCTTCTTAAGAAGATTAAGAATTTCACTGTTTGGATTTGGATCCCAACCGCCATAGCTTCCGCTAGTCTCAACCTTCATACCTGCCATATTGAAACAGCTTTCAAGAGTTTTTGTGATATAATCTTTCATGTCTTCACGAGAAGAACGTGCAAGAATCTGTATGTCGGCTTCTCCGTCGCCGATGTTGATGATAGCAAGGTTACTTGATGTTTCAACAACGTCTGGATAAACTGGTATCATGCGCATTACGCCATTATGACATGCATAAATGGCATCAATAAGATTATCCTGAATTTCTACAGGTACTTCTGTTGCAGGAGCCTTTACTTCTTCTGCAAAGAATTCTATATTATTCTCAATAGTCTTAAATTCGTCATTGAAGTCTTCTTTCCACTCAGCAACAAGGTCTTTTACTGCATCGATATTCTCCTTTGGCATTGTGAGAACAACCTCAGCCTGGAATGGAATAGCATTGCGCATGTTTCCACCGTTCCATGAAGCAAGTCGTGCATCGCATTCCTCAATGGCTTCACGTACAAAGCGAACCATTAGTTTGTTGGCGTTTCCACGTCCTTCGTGAATTTCAAGACCAGAATGTCCACCTTTAAGTCCTTTCAGAGTTACCTTTAATGCAGAGTCTTCCTTGTCGGTTTCTACTTCCTTATATTTTAATGTTGCAGTAACGTCAATACCACCAGCACTACCTATAACAAACTTGCCCCAAGTCTCTGAGTCAAGATTCATCAAGATGTCTGCATTGAGTTCACCTTCTGGTAGATCGTTTGCGCCATACATACCAGTCTCCTCATCGGCAGTGATAAGGCCCTCAACTGGTCCGTGCTGAAGATCTTTAGCCTCCATTACAGCCATAATAGCGGCAACGCCCATGCCATCGTCTGCACCAAGAGTTGTACCTTTTGCACGTACCCAACCCTCTTCGTCAACGTAAGCCTCAATAGGATCAGTTTCAAAGTTATGCTTGCTTTCAGGTGCTTTCTGTGGAACCATATCCATGTGAGCCTGAAGCACAACAGTCTTACGATTTTCCATACCTGATGTGGCTGGCTTGCGCATTATGATGTTGTTTCCCTTATCCTTAAATGCCTCAACGCCTACACTCTGTGCAAAGTCGAGTAAGAATTTCTGAACTTTTTCCAAATGTCCTGATGGACGTGGAATTTGAGTAAGTGCATGGAAGTTGCGCCAAATGCACTCAGGCTTTAATTTTGCGATTTCACTCATAATGTTAATATCTTAAATGGTTATTAATCTTTTGCTATTATTTTTCTTCTTTTGGTAAACGCCAGGGCAAGCCATGCATATAGTCCAAGCAATACCACTAAAAGAGTCTGTACGCTGTGTACAATAAGTACGAAATATAATGCGTCTGTTTCTGCCACACCATATAATATAAGCATCGTTTTAACAGCAAAATGCCATGGTCCGGCTCCGTTTGGAGTTGGAACGATAACGGCGATGCTTCCAACTATAAAAGTTACAAGTGCACACGACATACCAAGATGTGATGTTGACGTAAAACAAAAGAACGTGAGATAGTAATGCAGAAAGTAGCTTCCCCATATAGCTAATGTGTAGAATATAAATAGGGGAACATTTCGTACATCCTTTAATGATATGACGCCTTGCCATATACCATGTAGAGTACCTCTCACTTTATCAATAATGCTAAGTCTCTTAAATAGATAGTATAACAGAATTATTACAGCTATTCCGCAGATTGCTGTAACAATCCATCCTGTGAATGAGAAACTGCGAAGAATAGAATTGATGCTTGTTCCGGTCTCATCAAAAAAAAGATTGAAGACCTTGAACTGATAAAGAAATGTAAACAGAGCAATAAGCAATACAAGAATAGAATCTATAGCACGTTCAGAAACAACTGTTCCTATAGCTTTGGGAAAAGAAACGTTGTCGTAGTGTTTTAATACTCCGCAACGGGCGAATTCTCCTATTCGTGGTATTACAAGGCTTACGGCGTATGACAGAAATATAGAATGCACTGCTGTTGAAGCACGTGGATTTTCTCCTACAGGTTGTAGTGTCTGTTTCCAGCGCCATCCACGAAAAGCTTGTGCCAGTATACCAAAAGGAAACGACAATAGCATCCACATCCAGTTCATTTCTTTGAAAAGGATTTTGCTAACGCTATGGAAATTAAAGTCTCGATACATCCAATACAATATCGCTCCGCCCAGGATGAGTGGTAGGATAATTTTGAATATTTTGCCTGCTAGTTTTTTCACTTTCTGTATTTTAAGATGTATCACACCATATCGGGCATGTATCTTTTATCTTGCAAAGATAATGCAAACGAGTGGAAAAGCAAAATAAAACTTGTTTTAATTTTGTTTTCCCGAGTGCAGCTTATCTTCACCGTAGGTAGAGTAATGCAAACGAGTGGAAAAGCAAAATAAAACTTGTTTTAATTTTGTTTTCCCGAGTGCAGCTTATCTTCACCGTAGGTAGAGTAATGCAAACGAGTGGAAAAGCGAAATAAAACTTGTTTTAATTTTGTTTTCCCGAGTGCAACCGCTTTTACAACAAAAATGCATTTTGTTACTATCGTATTATTCAGAATGTAGGATAGACTATATTTATATTGTTCCCTAACATTATTTTGTAGCATTATTCGTTTCTTTCAAGAAATTACATTAAATTTGCAAACCGTTTGCTATATATGTCTGAAATAGGGTCAGGCGTTTCTACCGGTTACCGCAATAGCCGTCTATGGCATTTGATAGTAGAAACGAATAATAAATAAAATATGAATTCTTTTAAAGAGTACACAGTGCAATATCCGCTACTGGTGAAACTTGGTGTGCCAATAATTATTGGACAGTTAGGGACGATAGTATTGGGATTTTCTGACACATTGATGATAGGGCATCACTCTATTCAGGAATTGGCGGCAGCAAGTTTTGTCACCAATATGTTTACACTTGCATTGCTTTTTGGACTAGGCTTTTCTTATGGACTGACTCCGATTATAGGAAAACTGCATGGTCAGGAGCAGAAATTCAGCATAGGTAAAGCTCTTAAAAATGGACTTGCTTCTGGTTGTGTACTGACAATATTCCTTATATTGCTGATGGGATTACTATATCTTAATCTGTCAAATCTTGGACAGCCAGAAGAACTGTTGCCAATAATGCGACCCTTTTTTCTGGTGAATTTGGTATCGATACCGTTTGTTATCGGGTTTAATACTTTCAAACAATTCTTTGATGGAACATCAGATGTAAAGACACCAATGTTTGTTATGATATTTGGAAACGTACAGAACATCATTGGTAATTACATTCTTATTTATGGTAAGTTTGGTATGCCAGAATGTGGATTGTTAGGTGCAGGAATTTCTACTATGTTCGCACGATTTATGATGTGTGTCATATTGGTATTAATATTCTTTACTCGAAAGAAATTTGCAGAATATCGCAAAGGCTTTTTTTGTGGGAAAGTAAACATGAAAGATTTTAAGTATCAGAATAAGCAAGGATGGCCTCTGGCTTTGCAGATGGGTATGGAGACAGCAGCTTTCAGTCTTTCAAGTGTTATGGTTGGTTGGATAGGTACAACAGCTTTGGCTGCACATCAGGTTATGCTTACAATCAGTCAGTTAGGATATATGCTTTATTATGGAATGGCTGCCGCTGTAGCAATACGAGTAAGTAACTATCATGGGCAGAAGAATTATGAAGAAGCAAACAATACCGCCAATGCAGGTTTTCAACTTATATCAATGATGGCTGTTGTGGTAAGTGTTCCAATATTGCTAATGAAAAATTCAATAGGATTATTATTCACAGATTCACAGCAAGTAGTACAGATGGTTTCTCTCACAATAATTCCATTTGTAATTTATCAGTTTGGTGATGGTATGCAGTCAAACTTCGCAAATGCTCTTCGTGGACTATCCAATGTGAAGCCATTGATGTTTGTTGCTTTCCTTTCTTACTTTGTCATTACGTTGCCATTAGGTTATTTATTGGGTATATATCTTAAAGGAGGAATCATTGGGATATGGAGTGCGTTCCCATTTGGGCTTACTATAGCAGGAATACTTTATAGGGTATACTTTAAAAGGACTCTAAAACGGGAAGCAAGTTTGATGTAAATCAATAAAAACGCCCTAAAATATGTTTTATAGCATAATTGTTTGCGTACACACAGAAATGTTACTATCTTTGCATCGATAAAAAGATAAAGATATAAGGATAACAAAATTAAGAAAGGAAAAATGATTATGGTAACATTAATGGTATTTGCAGTAGTTGCAGTAATGATTGCACAGGCAATTAACTTAGGCGGCAAACTTAGCTAGAAAGCTGAGTCCGCTTTTTACGGAAAAACAAATTATTAAATAAAATATACAGAATGGCATGTCAAGACAATAGTCTGACATGCCATTTTTGCATTCTAGTGATTAATGATTTGGGGAATTTATTTAGAATTAGATTTATATTTTATCTTTACATCAAGAGATTTCTGAATCATATTGATAATCGTGTTTAGATTGTCTGCTCTGAAATCAGCAGTAAGATAGACATTATACTTATCACTAACAAAAGATACCTTGTAATAATCCGAGAGATCGGCAAGAACTTCACGCAGTGGAGTATCTCTGAACTGGAACTTATGTGTTGCCCATGAAGTGCTGTTTGCGGATTTTGTTGCAATTCTTTCTGGATGTATTGCACTCTTTTTCAATATAGCTTTGCAACCTTGATTTAAAACGAGAGCATGACTGATATCTGCTGTTGATGCAAAACTTACTGCGCCTTCATCTACATACACTGTAGTAGAGTTAGTAGTTTCGTCAACCTCAAGTCTTGTACCAATATCGTTTATCCTGTAGGAGTCATCGCTAATGGTGAATGGTTTATTTGGATTATGATATATGTCAAGATACACTTTTCCTGTGATCTCAATATCTCTGCAATTCCTATCTTTATATGATAACGATGATTGAGGAGAAAGTGTCACTTTTGTGCCGTCAGCAAGAGTATAGGTTGTTGTCGAAGTAGAGGCATATAGAGTTGTCGTTTGATTTAGATAATTGTATATGCCGGCAAATGACAACAAAAGCAATAAGGAGGCCGCAGCTGTCCACCACAGTTTATAACTTCGCTTATTTAAGCCGATACGTTTAATAAATCGATGGTAAGCTGCGTTACTGTCTAGTTTGCTATACTGATAATGCTTAATAACAAATTCCAGATTTTTATCTTCTTGCTTTTTCATAAATGTAATCTTTTATTTTTTAACCCAATCTGTCTGAGAAGTAATCCATGCACCAAACAATCCTAGTCCAGATGATACATTTGATACTGTTGGACTAATCTGTGACAATCCGTATTGGGCCATATCGTTGTTTCGGATCTCATTCAGTGATTTCAGAAAATGATAATACTGAGGTGTCAAGCGTATTAGTTGCACCTGATATGCTTTGTCAAAATCATAATATTTATATCCTGTACCCGTTGAGACTCCGTATGATGCATTACTTGGAATATTAAGATGCAGTGTGTATGTTTTGCCATTTATGGGGGAATCATCGAAGATATACATATTTTGATAAAAATTATTAGAGAATCCGAAACCATCATCCATTTCAGATGTCGGCGAAAGAAGTTCTTCACTGCTTGTGTTTATCTCAGCCACACTATATACCGAATCATTATATACTAATGATACCGTGTCTGACTGATCTGTGTGTTGGTATTGTTTATAAGTGGCAAGATTTGAAAGATAGTATATTCCATTTTTATTAGATACCTTAACGTAACCACTATAGTTTTTTACCATTACTCTCACCGCATAGTAGTCGTGAGTGTTGGGATTATCTGTAAATGTGGCTGTTACTTGATCGAATTGCTGTGTGGACTCAGAATCTTGGTCATATAAAGTAATATTTTTTTCTGTCGGCTTACAGATGTTTACGGATTCCGGAATAGTTGTTGTTGCTGAAACAGGAGGTAATCCATCAGCTTTCACATAAAAAGCAATGTCATCTCCTTTTTTTTGTGATCCTGTTATCTTGTAGAAGCCTTTTCCTATAGATTCAATCTTGCTTGTTTTACCGTTAACAGTGTAATTGATTTCTGCATTATTGATGGCTGTTTCGTTAATAATATTAGAATAGCTTTTTATAGGAACACTCCTTGCTATCTGCATATATGTAGTGTCTGATTCCGTAGGAAAACAATAAACCACAATCTTGTCACTGTTGTTGATAGAATCAAGACTAATTTCATCTTTGCATGAAACAAGTGTAAATAGCAGTATTATGAAGTATATTATTTTTTCCATTGTCTTTAAAATTTAATAGTATAACTGAATGATGGTATCACTGGTACGTAGGCATGATTCTTTATATAAAAATGTCCATCTTGCTTTTGTTTCACTTCTGCAAACATAGAGTTGAGATGACAATAAGCATTATAAAAACTGATGTTGAATATGCGTTCGTGATTATGTTTTGTTACATGGTGGAAGTCAAATCCAATATCTAGTCTGTGATAGTTTGGCAACTTAAAGTTGTTAGGCTTCTCGTAGATGAAATCTGATGTTGAATTTTCTGAAGGTTTTCCTTCTGGTACATTCGGCATCGGCACATACTGTGTTGGAATTGTAATATGATTACCTGAATGGAAAGTCCAGTCGGCAAATGCAGATATAGAGTGGGTGATTTGCCAGTGTGCTGATACATCAATCTTATGGCGGTTATCGAACTTGTCGAAATACCATTCTGGATAGAAGTCAGCATATTTCCGTTGATTCCATGAAAGAGTATAGGAACCTCTAAGTTGAAGATTGCCGCTTTTATATGATGCATCAAGTTCCATACCGTAGAATCTACCTTTGCCGTCCATCATCATTTTGTCCCATTTTTCAGCCGGAGGTTCTATCCCGGACCAACTAGCATATTGAAGTAAATGGTTACTGTGTTTGTAATAGCCTTCAAGTGAAATTAACCAGCGTGTATCTGGTTGAAAGTATGCTCCAGCCGTCAACTGCCAAGAATTCATTGGATGTAAAATCTCTGTTGTTGGAACCCAATAGTCTGTAGGAAGTTCCAGAAAGGAGTTTGATATCTTATGCACATACTGTGTCATAGAAGTATAAGAAGCCTTGAAAGATAAATTGTTATAAGGTTGATACTTCATCGCAAAACGTGGATTTAAGTTGGTGAAAGTTTTACCATGTATAGAAAATAGCGATGCGTTCACACCAGCATTTATACTCCAATGACTATTTATAATCATTTCATCTTCTCCATATATACTACATTCTCGGGCTGGATAATTATTTTTGCTAGACATGGATGTTGTATCGTTACCAGTCGAATTATCATAACTATTTATTAAATTTCTTGTCTGCGGATTGAAGAAATGCCATGTGAAGTCATTTCCGAAACGTATGTGATGATGTGGAGATGGTCGATAGTCAAATGACATTCGATATCCATAGTCACGTATTGATGACTTGTATTCATGTTCATAATGACTTTCGTTTATAACATTTGATCCATTGTTATACGAATTATCTTCTTGTGATTTGTATCTGGATATATTATAAGTGTATACTGCATTGAAATTGGCAAATAGTTTTGGTGAGAACTGATGTTCAAAAAGAAGAGCCATGTTGAAGTTACCCCAGTTGAAATCATTCTTCGTCAAATCTTTGTCATTATACGATGTATTGTAACTATCATTATATTCATCTTTTGTGTGCAGCTTATCTTCGCCGGAATAAACACTCAATGACATGCGATTACGATTGTCGAAGATGTTTGTTATTTTGGCATTTAGGTCATGAAAAAAATAAAATAGATTGAGCTTATCATCAGAGCTACTCGACTTATTGTATAAAGCAAAAGCGGGACGTGATAGAAGATCTATCCAACTGCGTCGCAATCCAAAGTTAAAAGAAGTCTTACCCTTTCGTATAGGACCTTCAAACTGTAAACTTCCGTCTAGAAGCCCCAGTCTGTAACTACCGTGATAGTGGTTTAAATCACCGTCATCGGTTCTTACGTCAACAACAGAAGACAGCCTGCCTCCGTATCTTGCAGGGAAACCGCCTTTGTAAAAATCTATATTCTTTACAACATCTGCATTAAAGGCAGAAAATAGTCCTAGTGCATGATTTACTTGGTAGAGTGGTGAACCATCAATAAGGAATAAGTTCTCATCATTATTGCCTCCATGAACATATAGTCCGCTAGTAAGTTCCACTCCTGAAGCAACACCACTTGATCGCTGTAATGTCTTTATAATATCAGGACTGCTGAGAAGTGCATAACCAGTCTTGATATCTTGTTTGCCGAAAGAATGTTTACCTGTTTGTGTCGTCATTAGTGGAGAGTTTAAATCAGCTGTGATTACAATCTCCTTAATGTTTGCATTCTCTTTAAGTGTGAAATTAAAATGTACGTTTGAATTTAAATTCACCTTTTCCTGCTTGTCATCAAATCCAATGTATCCGCATCTTATATTATGTGTGCCTTCTGGCAGGGTTATGGAAAAAAATCCAGATGAATTTGTCATAGTCGCTAGTCCGGTATTCATATCCTGGATCGTAGCATTGATAAGTCTCTCGCCATTCACGTCTTCTGCAAATCCGCTAAGCGTATAATTGTGTTTTATGTCGTTTTGTTCTTTGCGATGTGGTGTGTGAACGGAAGGCTTAGCTTCAGTCTTTTGCTTTAGCATTATGTAGTCCCCAATAATCGAAAAGTCTATTCCGCTGTTTGCAAAAAGTGATTGAAGGGCTTGCTGAATAGTCATGTTTTGTAATGATTTTCCTTTATACGGTCTATCCAAAGGAAGGGAAGAATCATACACAAAATTTATTTTTCTTTCATTTCTCAACCATTCAATCTGTTGCCTCATGGTCTTTACCTTAGCTGTTGTTACCAAAGACACAATAAGCAAGAAGAATAGTAACACGCATTTACGTAATTTCATTTTCTTTTAATCTTTTGTTTTTAATTTATCTATTGGTATGACGCAAAAACATGTATTATCCCCCATTGTAAAAACAAAAGGTTTTTTAGAATATAGTAAACATCACAAATAATATTTCATCACGACTGCCATGAAGACGTTTCAGAGCCTTGCTTATATGGTGCTCTACTGTCTTTTCTGAAATGCATAACTCTTCTGCAATTTCGCGATATTTCATGCCGTCACGTTTGCTCATAAAAAAAATTTTTCTGCATTTATCTGGCAAGTCATCTATTGCTGTCCACAACCTTGCTTCTTTTTCAGATCGTAATTTAGCTTCATCATCACTGATTATGTTTTCTAAATCAGATGGTTCTATGTCTGTAACAAAAGTCGATTTACGTAAAAAGTCAATACATGCATTGCGCACGGTAGCATACAGATATGCTTCTTGGTTTCTAGGTTCGTGTTCCCATAATTTTACGAAACAGTCTTCCACAATATCTTCTGCGCTATTTAGGTCATTTCCTAAATAGTGTAAAGCATAAATACATAATGGTTTATATAATTTTTTAAATAAGGCTTCGATGTTCATGTTCATGTTATGAATTGGAAAAGATAAGTTTTATTTATGCTCATCTTTTCGTCGTAATGTATATTTAGCATTATAAGGTGGCATAATATACATTTATCAATGTTAATGATCTCTTCGGCTATGTGCTTGTGATATATTTACATGGTTACTTTTATCATTAGTAAGCTGTTTTATGGTTCGGATATTCCAACTTTCTAATGCAAGCCTATCAATAGTTTTATCGCATTTTTTATTGCTGTGTTTATAGACAGATCCTATTACTGCAATCAAATATGCGAATAGTTTAAAATACATAATAATCTAAGTTTTGTGCAAATGTAAAGAAATAATTGCTAATAATGAATGTGTTAGTGGCTTTTTTGGACTTTTTTATATATATCATTACACTGATAAATAAAAAATAACAATTTCTTATACCTTTATGACTTTTATTCATAGATTTATAATAAGTATTCAAGATGGTTTATCTTATGATCATTTAGGTTTCTATGTTGGTCGTTGTAATTTGGATTGTGCGCTCATTTTGTTTTAAAGCTTTAGATATATTTCATATGTTCTATTTAAAAAGAACACTATATTGCAATGAATGTTTGATACAAATCAATAAAAGTGCCTAAAAATATGTTTTATAGCATAATTGTTTGCGTGCACACCGAAATGTTACTATCTTTGCAGCAGTAAAAAGATAAAGATATAAGGATAACAAAATTAAGAAAGGAAAAATGATTATGGTAACATTAATGGTATTTGCAGTAGTTGCAGTAATGATTGCACAGGCAATTAACTTAGGCGGCAAACTTAGCTAAAAAGCTGAGTCCGCTTTTTAAGAAAGACAAATTATTAAATTAAATATACTGAATGGCATGTCAAGGCAAAAAGTCTGACATGCCATTTTTTTGTGTTTTTATTTTGTTGTTCCTCTAAGATTAATTAAATTTGTAGCGTGATATTGATTGTTGTAATATAAATAAGTTTTTCCAATCAATGCCTTTCACATATAAACATATATAATGAAGTTAGTAAAACCAAAGAAAAATTTAGGTCAGCATTTTCTCACTGATTTAGGAATAGCTCGCAGAATAGCCGATACTGTTGATGCCTATCCAGATATTCCTGTACTTGAAATAGGACCAGGAATGGGAGTCTTAACTCAATATCTGGTTACAAAAAACAGAGATGTTAAAGCTGTGGAGATTGATTCTGAATCAGTAGCATTTTTGAATGAGAACTATCCTAAGTTGCGTGATAATATAATAGGCGATGATTTCCTTCGTATGGATCTAAATGAGATTTTTGCAGGTAAGCAGTTTGTGCTTACTGGAAATTATCCTTATGATATTTCTTCCCAGATATTTTTTAAGATGCTTGATTACAAGGAACTCATCCCATGCTGTACTGGTATGATTCAGCGTGAAGTTGCGCTTCGAATTGCATCAGCTCCAGGATGTAAAGCCTATGGAATTCTGTCTATATTGATACAAGCATGGTATGATGTAGAATATCTGTTTACTGTTGACGAGAATGTCTTCAACCCACCACCAAAGGTTAAAAGTGCCGTAATAAGAATGACTCGTAACAACGTAACCGAACTAGGTTGCGATGAAAAACTTTTCAAGCGTCTTGTAAAAACAGTATTCAATCAGCGTAGAAAAATGTTGCGAGGGAGTATAAAGCAGATGTTCTCAAATGATCACATGCCAAATCCTGATTTTTTTACAATGGACATAATGACAAAACGCCCGGAACAGTTGTCTGTTAAGCAGTTTATAGATTTAACAAATATCGTAGAAAAAGTATTGCAATAAATATATGACAATGATGGATAAGAAAGATAAATATGAAACACTTTGTGCACAGATAAAAAGTCTAGTGGAAGGAGAAAAAAATGTTATAGGCGTATTGTCTAATGTATCATCCATTATGCACGAAACATTTCCTGAAAGCTATTTCTGGGTAGGATTTTATCTTGTTAGTGGAGAAGAATTGATACTAGGACCTTTTCAGGGAAGTGTAGCATGCTATCGCATAAAAAAAGGTCGTGGAGTATGTGGCACAGCTTGGACCGAAAATTCAACATTGATAGTTGATGATGTTGAGGCTTTTCCTACTCATATTGCTTGTTCTTCGTTGTCACGTTCTGAAATAGTGGTTCCTATTCACCGTTCAAATGGTGATGTGTATGGAGTTATTGATATTGATAGCACTGAACTTTCTGCATTTGATGCGACAGACAGACTGTATATTGAAAAGATTGCAAATATTTTATCTAAAGAGTTGCAGTTTTAAAAATTAATATCTAATTTTGTAGAATAGAAAATTAAATAATCATATAATTATGTTAGACGTTAAAGCAACATTAAGCGACGCCGAAGAGCGCATGGAGATGGCAGCAATGTATCTTGCCGACGAATTGACACACATTCGTGCCGGTCGTGCTAATACAGCCATTCTTGATGGCGTGAAAGTTGAATCTTATGGAAGTAAGGTCCCTCTTAATCAAGTCGCAACCGTAACTACACCAGATGCAAGATCTATTGCCATACGTCCATGGGATAAAAAGGCAATTAAAGATATTGAAAAGGCTATTATGGACAGTGATGTTGGTATTACTCCAGAAAATAATGGTGAGATTATCCGCCTTGGTATCCCACAACCAACTGAGGAACGCCGTAAGGAACTTGTAAAGCAGTGCAACAAAATTGGTGAGAAGACTAAGATTGAAGTACGTAATGTCCGTGGTGAGGTTAAGGAAAAACTTAAGAAGGCTATTAAAGATGGCTTGTCTGAAGATAGCGAGAAAGATGCAGAAGCTGATCTCCAAAAGGCACACGACAAATATATTAAGAGAATTGATGACCTGCTGACTGATAAGCAGAAGGAAATCATGACTGTATAATTAGCCTGAATGAAAGGACTAGTTATAAAGAACACCGGTAGCTGGTATTCAGTTAAGACTGATGAAGGAAAGGTTATCGAAAGCAAGATAAAGGGTAATTTCCGATTGAAAGGAATCCGCAGTACAAATCCTGTTGCTGTTGGTGATCTTGTTGAGATTGTCACTAATCAGGAAGGTACAGCTTTTATTACTAAGATTGAAGACCGTCGTAACTACATTATACGTAAGTCTCAGAATCTTAGTAAGCAAAGTCATATTATTGCTGCCAACGTTGATCAGGCTTTCCTAATTGTTACGGTGAATTATCCGCAGACAAGTACTACTTTTATAGATCGTTTCCTTGCTTCTGCTGAAGCTTATAGGGTGCCTGTGATATTGGTGTTCAACAAAATGGACATTCTTTCAGAGGAAGAAAAGCATTATCAGCAGATGATGATAAAGCTATATTCTACAATTGGATATGAATGTGTCGAAACTTCTGCCGTAAATGGTGACGGGATGGATGTGTTGCGTTCAATGCTGAAAGCTAAGATAACCCTGTTGAGTGGAAATAGTGGAGTAGGAAAGAGTACGTTGATAAACAGAATTTTACCTGAAGCTAATTTGCGTACATCTGAAATAAGTGATGCCCATAATACAGGTATGCATACCACTACTTTCAGTGAAATGTTGGAATTGCCTGAGGGTGGATATATTATTGATACTCCTGGAATAAAGGGATTTGGTACCTTTGATATGGCTCCCGAAGAACTTACAAGTTATTTCCGTGATATTTTCCATTATTCGAAAAATTGCAAATTCAGTAACTGTAAGCATACTCATGAACCTGGTTGTGCTGTATTGAAGGCTTTGGAAGATCATTATATTGCTGCAAGCAGATACCAAAGTTATTTAAGTATGTTGAGCGATCAGGATGAAAACAAATATCGTGAGGCTTTCTGATATTTAACGAATATCTTATAAACATATAAAAAAGTGGCTGAAAGAACAATCTTTCAGCCACTTTTATGTGTTATATTATTCTCCTATTGTTATCGTATATTCGCTCATGAAGCTACATCCAGGGAGAAGTTTGTTCATAAGATACTTATCTTTGAACTCACCGTCGTATTCAGCCCAGTCATGAATACCATACCAAGGTTCGATACATACGAAATGTGCGTCTTTGCCATACGGGCTCCATATACCAACAGCAGGAGTCTTTATGTCAAGAGTAACTTCAGGCTTACCTTCCTTGTTAATAATACTAATCTTTTTCAGTTGACTGTGATCGAAGATAACAGCGTCATCCTTGAAGTCATCTTGTGTGAACTTATAAAGTCCATCTTCTGTCTTCACCTTATGATATCCAGGAGTAATACATCCACCTACATTACCATAAAGTCTGCTAGGTTCTTCCTCGTCAAACTTGAGAGTACCAACTAATGGTTCTCCTTGTTTCAAGTCAGGAACGTTGAATGCTGGGTGACCACCAATCTGGAAATATATTTCCTTATTGTCGGTATTTTCAACATGCCATACTACTTTAATCGTATTTTCTGTAATCTTGTAGCTTACAGCTAGATTAAAATGATATGGATAGTCCTTCAAAGTCTCTGTACTGTCATTGAGGCAATAAACAAGTTGATTATCCCCTTGTGCTATGAGCTTGAAGTCTGTGTCACGTGCGAAACCGTGGCGTCCAAGTTTGTATTCTTTTCCGTTTACACGATATTTATCTTCCCAAAGTCCGCAAACAATAGGAAATAAAAGAGGTGAATGGCGATCCCAAAATTTAGGATCAGCCTGCCAAAGATATTCCTTACCATTGGCATCCTTGATGCTTTGAAGTTCAGCACCGTGTTTAGACACTGTTACAGTGAGTTTGTCATTTTTGATTTGTTCCATGATATGTTCTTTTAAACATTATTGCAAAGGTAACAAAAAAAACAGTATCTTTGCATAAAATTAAAAAAATATGGTAGACTTTGCACATTTTAATTCGACCAGCGAATATCGCCGTGACGACCTTATACGTAATATAGAGCACGCAGTTCAGAAACTTACTCAGGGAGAATTGGAGGCTTTGTATTATGACATGCTGACCAAAGGATTAATAGAGGAATAGTAAAAGAATTGTATTCAGGATATGAAAAATGCAAAACTAACTATGTTGGGCACAGGTAATGCTGTTGTGAGTCATATTTACAATACGTGTTTTGTTGTGAGTACAGAAAATACTTCGTTGCTTGTTGATGCTGGTGGTGGTAATGGTATCTTGTCTCAGATGGATAAGGCTGGTATATCTTTGTCTAGGATACATGATGTTTTTGTTACGCATGCTCATACAGACCACATGCTTGGTGTTGTGTGGGTAATAAGGATGTTTATCCAAAAGTCTATAAGTGGTGATTGCACTGGTGTTTTAAATGTTTGGAGTCATGAAAAGGTTATAGGGATGCTAAAGTATATAAGTGATAATACTCTTGCTCCAAAACATCTGAAACATATGGGAGAGTGTATCGTATTTCATACTCTTGAAAATCGTGATGAATTTGAAGTCGGTGAGTTTCATCTTATGGCCTTTGATATACTTTCAACAAAGGAAAAACAATTTGGCTTTGTATGTTGTCTACCTAATGATGAAAAGTTGGTTTGCCTTGGAGACGAGCCTTATAATCCACAAAACAAGGAACTTGTTGAAAATGCAGATTGGATGATGTGTGAGGCATTTTGCAAATATGCCGATAGAGATGTTTTTCATCCTTATGAAAAACACCACAGTACGGCAATGGATGCTGCGATGATTGCGCAACAGTTAAATGTCAAGAATTTAGTGCTTTATCATACTGAAGAAAAGACTATAGCCACTCGTAAGAGAGATTATACTGTAGAGGCGCAGACTAAATTCACGGGTAATATATTTGTTCCAAATGATTTAGATGAAATAAAGTTGTGATGTTTTTATAGAAAATATTGTCAGTTGCAAACTTATCAGTAACAATTTAAAATAATTATTTGCAATTATTTGCAAATGGTTAAATGTTTATTTATATTTGCAACATAATGACATAAACATATTTTCTATGAAAAAACTATCCGTGCTATTGGGAGCTTTATTTCTTTGTTGCAATTCAACATCGAATATCCTAAAAGCTTCACCTCTTATTAATCAGTTGGTGGTAGGAACGAAAGCTACAGTGACGATTAAAGGAATTGTTGTCGACGAAAATGGCGAACCTGTAATAGGTGCCAGTGTAACAGAACCTGGAACTACGCGAGGCTCAGTGACAGACGTTAATGGAAATTTTTCGATTAATGTTGGAAACGGAAGCAAGATCCGTATTTCCTTTTTAGGCTATAAAACTGTTACCAAAAATGCTAAAGATGGTATGAGGGTACAGCTAGAAAATGACAATGCCTTGCTAGACGAAGTGGTTGTGGTAGGTTATGGTCAGCAGAAAAAAGTAAATCTAACTGGTGCAGTCTCAAATGTTGATCTTGCAAAGACTCTTACTGGTAGACCAGAGCAGGATGTAGCGAGGGCTTTGCAGGGAGCAGTTCCAGGTCTTTCAATAATAAACAGCAGTGGTAACATTGATAGTAATCCAACTATTTCTATTCGTGGATTGGGTACATTATCAAATAGTCAGACTTCTTCTCCTTTGATTATTGTTGACGGAGTTCCTGTTGACGACCTTTCTATGATAAATGGCAATGATATAGCTTCAATCTCAGTTTTGAAAGATGCTGCATCTTCTTCAATATATGGTAGTCGCGCAGCTTTTGGAGTAATCCTTATCACAACCAAACAGGCTAATAAAGGTGATAAGATTTCAATAAAATATGATGGGCATCTTGCTTGGGATAATGCAACTTATCTTCCCGATTATCCTGATGTTCCAACCCAACTTAAATCTGCTATGATGGCTAAGGCGCGTACTGATGGTGGTTCGGTTGAACTCTTTGGTATGTATTTCGACAAATTATTACCCTATGCAGAGAAGTGGCAGCAGCAGAATAGTGGAAAAAAGGGATATAGTTTGATGCGTCCTTATCAGAGTGACAGTAATGTCGGTGATTATTATTTCATGAATGGTCAGCCCATGTATTATGCTGATTATGACATAAAGAAAATATGGTATGACAATGCCGCACCATCGTTGAGTCATGATCTTTCAATTAGTGGTTCAAGCGGCAAAACTGTGTTTTATATGTCTGTTGGATATGACAAGAAGCAAGACCTAATGAAATTTAATCCTGCACAGCGTGAAAGATATAATGCCACTTTGAATTTAAAGACAGATGTCACCGACTGGCTCTCTGTAGGAGCGAGAGTAAATTTCACCCGTCGCCATATAGGTAAGGCAAATTCTTATAATAATATATACCAGTACCTTTGGAGATGGGGCTCATTCTTTATTCCTTCTGGCATAATGCAGGCTTCAGATGGTTCACAATATGATTATCGTATGATAGCTATGCAGAAGCAGGCAACGCGATTATATAATGTGCACGATGTCTTTCGTATGAATGCATTTGCAAAGGCAAATATAACAAAAGACCTTACGCTGAATGCCGATTATACATACGAGATTGACAATAGTAATTTAAAATCAAGCAACCATAGTGTGTATGGTATGAATTGGTCGGGTGTTGATCCTGCATATATTGTAGGAACATCAACAACAAATGCCACACGTGATAATACTAAGGCAAATCGTTGGACAGCGAATGCATATATGAACTACAATCATTCTTGGAACGATGTGCATAATCTAAATGTCATGGTTGGTGTTAATGGCGAGAATTATTCTTCTGATTATTTTTATGCCAATCGCACTCAACTTTATGATGAAGAATATCCAGAACTATCTCTTGCTTATGGAGATATGACAAAGGCTACCATCAAGTCTTCTACAGGTGATCGTGCTTCTGCTGGCTATTTTGGACGTATAAACTATGATTATAAAGGTATATATCTATTAGAACTTAATGGTAGATATGATGGTTCTTCAAGATTTCCCGAAGGTGACAAGTGGGCATTTTTCCCTTCTGGCTCTTTAGGATATCGCTTTACCGAAGAACCTTATTGGAAGAATCTAAACAAGTATGTCTCTAGCGGTAAGTTACGTATGTCTTATGGTGAGATCGGAAATGAGGCAGTAGGCGATTGGATGTTTATTTCAAGAGTATCGGCTATTACTCCATCAGACATAACATGGCTCAATGGAAGTAATACGAAAGTTAATCAATTTGATATGCCGGATTGGGTGTCACCAACTCTTACATGGGAACGAATACAGTCTTTAAATATGGGTCTTGACTTGGGATTCCTCAATGATGAACTCACTGTTACTGCAGATTGGTTTCAGCGTGTCACGAAAGATATGTTGGCTCCTGGAACAGCTCTCCCTGCAAGTGTAGGAGCAACTGCACCATATTCAAATGCCGGTCAACTTCGTTCAAGAGGTTGGGAAGTAACTCTTAATTGGCGTAAGCAGATTAATAAGAATTTGGGTCTTTATGCCAATTTCAGTATTGGAGATTCAAAGGTTAAGGTCACGAAATGGAACAACACTTCTAAGATTATCGGATATACAGGTGGTATTGTTACTGACGCAAATGCTAAGATGTATGCTTATCAAGGCGAGAATTGGGGTGATATATGGGGATTTGAAACAGATCGTTATTTCACAGAAGACGATTTTAATGGAAAGAATGCTGATGGTTCTTGGAAATATAAATCTGGTGTTGCAAATCAGACAGGCATACAGACTGATAATTTTGTATATGGTCCAGGTGATATAAAATATAAAGATTTAAATGGTGACGGAAAAATTGATGGTGGTAAAGGCACTGCTGATGATCATGGAGACCTTAAAGTTATAGGAAACACACTTCCTCGCTATGAATATAGCTTCCATTTAGGTGGAACATATTGTGGATTTGATATTGATTTATTTTTCCAAGGAGTTGGTAAACGTGACATGTGGACATTGTCTTCTTTAGCATTCCCTGAAATGCGTGCTGCAGATCTTGCAATATATTCAAATCAAACAAGATATAATGTTTATGACCCTGCAAATAATATAGTAAATATCAATCAGAGTAATGAATTTCCTTGTTTGTATGCAGGAAATGAAGCCCCTGGTAATGTTGCTGCACTTGCCCCAATTGGTGGTGAACATAATTACTACCCACAGACAAGATATCTTGTTAATATGTCATATCTTAGATTGAAAAATATAACAATCGGCTATACAGTTCCTCAGTCAATCCTGAGACACATATTCATTCAGAAGATACGTTTATACGGCAGCGTAAACAATCTCTGTCTTCTTCATAATGGATGTGGAAATCTTCCTGTTGATCCTGAAATGAACGATGGACAAGGTACTCTTACCTATGGCACATGGGGGCGCACATATCCAATCACACGTTCTTGGTCTGTAGGTCTTGAGGTTACTTTCTGATTTATATAACTTATATAATAATTTCAATATATGAAAAAGATTATACTATATACCTCTGTTGCATTAACATTGATGCTCTCTGGTTGCAATGATATGCTGGATAAGTCTCCTCGTGATACATTTACGAACAATACCACTTTTTGGAGTAATGCCAATGCGGTTGAGAGCTACAGCAATAAATTTTATGATAACTATATTGGTTATAGTTCAAAAGGTAGTTTTGGATGGTTTTATTTTAAGAGTCTTTCTGATGATCAGGTAAATCCAACGTTTGATGACTGGACATATAAAACTATTCCTAGTGTATCTAGTGATTGGACTGATGGATCCACCGAGATACGTCGTGTAAATTATCTCATTCAGGGTTTATCTTCTTCTTCGCTTACTAACGGAGAGAAAGCACGCTTTATGGCTATAGGACGTTTAAACCGCGCATGGGAATATTATCAAATGGTAAGAAAGTTTGGTAATGTGCAGTGGATAGAAGATGTAATTACCGACCCTGATGACTCTCGTATTTATGGCTCTCGCACAGATCGTGATGTTGTAATGGATTCTGTGCTTAGTGATTTAAATTATGCAGCGGCTAATCTTGATGATGTGAGTGATAAAACTGCATGGAGCAAGCAGATGGCGTTGGCAATGAAGAGTGATGTTTGCCTTTACGAGGGAACATTCTGCAAGTACCGTACAACGGCTGATAATGGTAAGGCACCCGATTTGTCACGCGCTCAGCGATATCTTAATGAGTCTGCTGCTGCTTCCGAGGCACTCATGAACTCCGGAAAATTTGCGTTAAGTGCTAATTATGGCGATATATATAATTCACTTTCACTGGGTAATAATAAGGAGATCATATTCTATCGTAATTACGAAAAGGATCTGGTTATGCATTCGTTAGTTGACTATACGTGTAATTCTACAGAGCAGTTTGGTATATCAAAGGATGCCATTGATGCGTTTCTGTTTCTTGATGGCAAACCAAAAGCAAATACTAGTCTAAATACAGACGACAAGGCTGTTCTGAATTCATCTGGTAACTACTCTGTTGGAAAGATGCTTGCAGTAAGAGATAAGCGTTTAAGCGTATTGGTTGACTCTATTATAAGTTTTGCTGGTCATGGTTGGGCGCGTGTCAACAATATGGGTGTAGCAGCTTCACCTCAGATGACCTCTTCTACTGGATATACAGTAAGAAAGTATGATAATATGAGCCTTGATTCATATTATCGCATTAATATTGGTACAGGATATACCGATGCTCCGCTTTATTGGTATGCCGTGATATTATTGAATGAGGCAGAAGCTAAGGCTGAGTTGGGAACTATCACGCAATCAGATCTCGACAAGACAGTTAATCTTTTACAGAATCGTGTAGGATTAAAGGCTATGACATTGCAACCAGAAGCCGATCCTGCCAATACTATCGGAGTAAGCAACCTACTATGGGAGATAAGACGATGCAGACGTTGTGAACTTATGACAGATAATTGGTATAGATATTGGGACTTGGTGCGTTGGCATCAGTTAGATAAACTTGATACAAGCAAGAATCCTGATATTATGCTTGGGGCAAATTTAAGCAATGTCAATAATATAGGTGTTAATGTCACAACAGATAAATATATGATAGGTAATACCAAAACGCGTACATACGATAGCAAGTACTACCTGTATCCTATACCTACAGGACAAAATACACTAAGTCCTGAAACGGGCCAAAACCTTGGTTGGTGATTAATTGCATGTAAGTGCAACATTATCAAATGATTAAAAACTCCGCAATTGCGGAGTTTTTTGTTTTTATTTTGTAATTTTGCATCCATTATTAGATATTATGTAATGAGAAGAGAAGAAAGAAAAGTTATAAGAGGTATATATGATTACCTTATAATAGCCATTGGAATGGTAATAGGAAGTCTGGGATGGGTCGCTTTTCTGTTGCCAAACAAAATTACGATAGGTGGTCTTCCTGGTGTTTCTTCAATCTTTTATTGGGGTATGGGCATTCCTGTGCAATATACATATCTGGCAATAAATGTATTGCTTTTAGCAGCGGCACTGAGAGTACTTGGATTCAAGTTCTGTGTAAAGACAATATATGCAGTCTTGTTTTTTACAACATTCACTACTTTCTGGCAACATATTGTAGGAAATACAGTTATGTTTCACGACCAGCCTTTTTTAGCATGTGTTGTTGGTGGCCTACTTTTAGGTATAAGTACTGGCTTCAGTCTTTTGCGTAATGGCAGTACTGGTGGCTCTGATGTCATCGCCTCTATTGTGCATAAATATCATGATGTGTCGCTTGGACATATTATTCTAGTATGTGATCTTTGCGTTATAACATCCAGCTACCTTGTATTAAATAGCTGGGAAAAAGTTATCTATGGATATATTGTGCTTTTCGTAATGTCCTATACCATAGATCATGTAATAAATGGTTTCCGTCGTTCTGTGCAGTTCTTTGTAATATCAGAGAAGTATCAGGAGATTGGAAGACTTATAAATGATGAGGCTGCACGTGGATGTACTGTGATAGATGCTCATGGTTTTTATAGCGGGAAGAAAGTCGGTATGCTGTTTATAATAGCAAAGCAAAATGAAAGTCGCAACATATTCAGCATTATTGATGATGTAGATCCGAATGCTTTTGTAAGTCAAAGTGCCGTTACCGGAGTTTACGGTTTGGGCTTTGATCGAATGAAAGTTGGTAGTAAACGAATGAATAACAAATAATTTTGTTACTTTTGCAAAAATATGATTGATTACAAGGATATAAAGGGTAAAAAGATTGCACTCCTTCTTTCGGGTGGTGTTGACAGCAGTGTCGTTCTTTATGAAATGGTTAGTCATGGCGCAAAACCAGACTGTTTCTATATAAAGATAGGTCCAGAAGAAAAAGAGGAATGGGATTGTAGCAGCGAGGAAGACTTAGAAATGGCTACTGCCGTTGCTGCAAGGTATGATTGTAAACTAAATGTTATCGATTGTCATAAGGAATATTGGAGTCAGGTAACAAAATATACAATGGACAAAGTCAAGGCTGGTTTCACGCCTAATCCTGATGTTATGTGTAATCGTCTGATTAAGTTTGGCGCATTTGATGAAAAAATGGGTCACGATTACGATTTGATAGCAACGGGACATTATGCACAGACTGAATGGCAGAATGGATGTAAATGGCTCACTACTAGTCCTGATCCTGTTAAGGACCAGACAGATTTTCTTGCCCAAATTTATGATTGGCAGTTGCATAAGGCTATATTTCCGATTGGTCATTTTGAAAAGAATGAAGTTAGGGAAATTGCCGAACGTGAGCATCTTGTCAATGCAAAACGTCGTGACAGTCAGGGAATATGTTTCCTTGGTAATATTGATTATAATGAATACCTAAAGCGTTATCTTGGTGAAAAGACAGGCGATGTCGTTGAATTTGAAACAGGTAATGTAATAGGTCAGCATAAGGGATTGTGGTTTCATACTATTGGTCAGCGTAAGGGACTTGGATTTGGTGGCGGACCTTGGTTTGTTGTCAAGAAGGATGTTGAACGTAATATTCTTTATGTCAGCCATGGTTATGATCCAGAAACTGCATACAAGCAGAATTTTAAGATTCATGATTTTCATTTCACAACATATTGTCCTGAAGGCAGCGCTGACATGCAGTTGCCTGATAATATCACGTTCAAGATAAGACACACTCCTGACTATTTACCTGCAACATTAGAGAATAATGTTGACGGTACATATACCATTCATGCCACAAATAAGGTTCATGGTGTTGCTCCGGGTCAATTCTGTGTAATATATGACAAGCAACATCATTGTTGTTTCGGTTCTGGAGAGATAACTTTGTAGTAACAAACTCAACCGCTTGCTTTTATGAAGGCGGAGTAATATATATCATTTCATTATGAAAGAAGAACAGATTTTAATTCGTATAACAGGTCAGGATCGTCCAGGACTTACTACTTCGGTAATGGAAATACTTGCGCTTTACAACGCACATATTCTGGATATTGGTCAGGCAGATATTCATAGTACTCTTTCGTTGGGTATTCTTATCCGCATTGACAATATGCATTCTGGTCAGGTAATGAAAGAATTGCTTTTCAAGGCTGACGAACTGAACGTGAACATAGGTTTTACACCTATTTCTGATGATGAATATGAATCATGGGTTAACCGCCAGGGCAAGAATAGATTCATTCTTACTGTTATCGGACGTACTCTTTCTGCCAAACAGATTGCTGCAGCTACAAAGATTATCGCTGATCAGGGACTGAATATAGACTCTATATTGAGACTTTCTGGTAGAATGAGTATCAAGAAGCCTGAGCGTAACATACGCGCATGTATAGAGTTCTCTTTAAGAGGCACACCTGCCGATAGAGAACAGATGCAGGCGGCACTCATGCAGTTGGCTTCAGAACAGGAAATAGATTTCTCTTTCCAGCGAGATGATATGTATCGCCGCATGCGACGTCTTATCTGTTTTGATATGGATTCTACACTTATACAGACTGAATGTATTGATGAGTTAGCTGCTCGTGCAGGAGTGGGGGATCAGGTAAAGGCTATTACCGAGAGGGCTATGCGTGGAGAAATTGACTTTAAGGAGAGTTTCGCTGAACGTGTTGCACTTCTCAAGGGACTTGATTCTCGGGTTATGCAGGAAATTGCTGAAGAAATGCCTATCACAGAGGGTGTTGATCGTCTTATGTCTGTATTGAAACGATGTGGTTATAAGATTGCCATCCTAAGTGGTGGTTTCACATATTTCGGAGAATATCTGCGTAGACGTTATGGTATTGATTATGTATATGCAAATGAATTGGAGATTGGTGATGACGGAAAGCTTACTGGTAAATATATTGGAGATGTTGTTGATGGCAAGCGTAAGGCAGAACTTCTTAAGCTCATTGCACAGGTAGAGCAAGTGAATCTAGCCCAGACAATAGCTGTAGGCGACGGAGCCAATGACTTACCGATGATTTCTGAAGCTGGACTTGGTATCGCTTTCCATGCAAAGCCACGTGTTAAGGCTAATGCTCAACAATCCATAAGTAATATAGGACTTGACGGTGTACTTTATTTCCTTGGTTTCAAGGATAGTTATCTTGGTGAACAAGGTAAGTTGTAAAGCATTTAATATAAAAAAAATAAGGCAGAAAATAATAATCATTTTCTGCCTTATTTCGTTTATATTATTCCAGTCCAACAAGTAGACCGTTTTCAATATCTATTCTTTCTGCCTGTGGATGTTTTGGCAATCCAGGCATGCGCATGATGTCTCCAGCTACAGCCACAATCATCTCGGCACCGGTATTTATGACAAGGTCACGAATAGTGAATGTGAAGTCCTTTGGCACACCATGTCTCTTAGCATCATCGCTTAGTGAATATTGTGTCTTTGCGATACATACAGGATAATTACCCTGTCCCCATTCGTCAATGCGCTCGAGAGCTTTAACGGCAGACTTTTTGAATACCACGTTGCTTGCACCATATACATTTTTAGCAACACTTGTAATCTTGTCCTTTATGCTGTCAGTTTCGCTGTATGTGAATTTAATGTCTCCTGAAGGATTGTTAGATATCGTGTCTATTGCTAGTTGTGCAAGTTCAAGACATCCTTCACCACCTTTCATATAAGCCTCATTCATCGCAAATCCTACTCCGCATTCTTTGCAGTGCTGGCTGACTAGTTCTATTTCTTCGTCCTTGTCATTGCTGAATCTGTTTAGGGTAACAACAACGCTCTGTCCCATATTGCGCATGTTACTGATGTGCTTATCAAGGTTTTCAAGTCCGGTCTTTACGTTGTCCAGATTTCCGTTGCCAGGATCTCCGACCTGCATGCCTCCGTGCATTTTCAGTCCCATAATCGTAGCCACAATAACGGTAAGCTTTGGTTGTATTCCAGCCTTAAAGCATTTTATATCAAGGAATTTCTCTGCACCAAGATCAGCACCGAATCCAGCTTCTGTCACAACATAATCACCGAATGTCATTGCCATTTTTGTTGCTATAATACTGTTACAGCCATGAGCTATATTAGCAAAAGGACCGCCATGTATGAATGCTGCTGTACCTTCTATCGTTTGTACGAAGTTTGGTGATAGTGCATCTCTTAGTAATACTGTTATAGCTCCACCGACACCAAGATCTCTTACTTTGAATGGTTTATTGTCGAGTGTTACACCAAGTAGTATATTTTCTATTCTAAGTCTCAAATCGTCTTCGTCTTTTGCCAGACAGAGTATAGCCATAATCTCGCTTGCCGGAGTAATATCAAATCCGCTTTCAGCTACAATTCCGTTTGTCTTAGGACCAATACCTGTTGTGATACATCTCAAATTACGGTCGTTGACATCCAAAACACGTTTCCACATTACTTCTTTCAGGGCGAAGCCTTCTTCGCGATGCTGATAGATGTAGTTGTCAAGCAAAGCTGCAATCATGTTGTGAGCAGAAGTTATAGCATGAAAGTCACCAGTGAAGTGCAGGTTTATCTTATCCATAGGCAACACCTGTGCATATCCTCCACCTGTAGCACCACCTTTCATACCGAAACAAGGACCAAGACTTGGCTCACGAAGCGCTAGCACTGATTTCTTTCCCAGCCTGTTCATCGCCATAGATAAGCCAATGCTTACAGTGGTCTTTCCGATACCTGCCTTTGTTGGGCTTATAGCAGTAACAAGAATGAGATTACTTTTGGCAACTTTTTCAGCGTCAATAAGTTTCAGTGGTACTTTGGCAATATATTTGCCGTAGTTTTCAAGCTCTTCGCTTGGTACCCCAATCTTGTCCGCAATCTTTTCAATGCGTTCCAATTTGCATTCGCGTGCAATTTCAAGTTCCGTTTTCATTTATTTCTCGTATAGTAATGTTGTGTAATCTCAGTCTGTGATATCTCTGTCAATATTTATTTCTATGTCATAGCCAGTAAATATCTCGTTGATGTCAGTTATAACTTCCTGTCTCAGCGTAATGACATCTTCTTCCATAAAGCTCACCAATATGTCAAACTGTATAATTTTGAGCGTTCTGTCTATATACAGTCCATGCATCTGCATGATATTTTTATATTTTGCTATTACAGTCCTGATTTGTTCTTGCATATCAAGAGCTGTCTTATCTTTTGAGTTTATAGCGTATATTCCAACCGTTAGAAAGATATTGTATTTCTCTCTTATCTTTCTTTGTACATTCTTTGTTATCGTATAAATCTCACTTGCGCTCAGTGTGTCTGGGATTTCGACATGTACTGATCCTACCATTTTTTCAGGTCCATAGTTGTGTAGCAGTAAATCGTAAGCGCCGTTTACTCCTTCAATTGATGCGACATCCAATTTTATGCTTTTCGTCAGTTTCGCGTCAATGCGTCTCCCTATGAGATCGTTTACTGGAGACATCACCATTTTTATACCTGCTTTAATGATAACGATTGATATCAGAGCGCCCAGCCATGCGTCAACCGATATACCCCATATCATCATAATTAGTGCCGACATTAGAGTAGCAGCTGAAATCACTGCATCAAATGACGCATCTGCACCTGAAGCCGTTAATGCTTGAGAGTTTACAGTTTTACCAATCTTCGATACGTATTTTCCAAGCACAATTTTAACTACCACAGCAATGGCAATTATTGATACAGAAATATAAGTATATTGAGAAGGCTCTGGGTTAAGGATTTTCTTTGCTGATTCAATAAGCGATGTTATTCCGGCAGCAAGAACGATAAAGGCAATAATTATTGCGCTAAAATATTCTATTCGTCCATGTCCGTATGGGTGTCCTTTGTCAGCAGGTCTATTGGCAAGTTTTGCTCCGATAATCGTTATCAAGCTAGACAGCACGTCAGTCAAGTTGTTTAATGCGTCAAGCACTATGGCTATCGAGTTAGCAACGAGTCCCACTATAGCTTTAAACAGTACAAGCAATATGTTGGTTCCGATACCAACATAACTGGTTTTCACTATTGTGGATTCGCGTGAAGATTCTTTAATCATAATCTTTCTTTGTGATAACGCATGCAAAGATACAAATAATTCGCTAATTATTCATTTACAGTCCAATAGTTTTTACATAATATTTCTCTAATATATCAAATTCGTTTTTTTACCAGATACTTTATTGAAATTAAAAACTTGCTGTTTTATTTTGTCGTTGTTTCGATTTTGATTACATTTGTGAATTAATCAATGTCTTCGGCTTCAGTTTCAAACCGTTGGTATTGTTAATTATAATACTGATAATAATTAAAAACGTAATGAAACGAATTTTATCATTCTTTTGTGCCATGATAGTATCTTTCTGTGTTTCTTCTGCTTATGCAGATGATGTTAAGGCTGACTATCGTGTAGTGCCATTGCCTGAGAATATTAAGATATTAGGCAATAAACCATTTCTCCTCAATGCTTCTACAAATATAGTGTATGCTAATGGTGATAGCCTTCTACAAAGAAATGCTACCTTCCTTGCCGAATATGTAAAGAAGTCAGTTGGACTTTCTCTTGTGGTTAAATCCCATTCTTCAAACTCAGAAGGAAACATATTCTTACGCATTGACAAAAAGATAATAGGTGACGAAGCTTATAAGATAGAGGTTAATCAACATAATATCATTATTTCAGGAAAGACAGCTAATGGTGTCTTTTATGGTATACAGACTTTGCGCAAGTCATTACCAATAATTCAACATGCTGAAAATGTTGTCATGCCAGCAGCAGTGATAACAGACTCACCACGCTTTGTCTATCGTGGTATGATGCTTGATGTGGCAAGGCATTTTTTCTCAGTTGATTTTGTCAAGGAATACATTGATTTGCTTGCATTGCACAATATGAATACTTTCCACTGGCATCTTACCGATGATCAGGGATGGAGAATTGAGATAAAGAAATATCCTTTGCTTACAAAGATTGGTTCGATTCGCAAACATACTACTTTAGGACGTAACTCTTCACTCTATGATAATACTCAATATGGTGGCTTCTATACCCAAGAGCAAGCTCGTGAAATCGTAGAGTATGCAAAGGAACGATACATTACTGTTATCCCAGAGATTGACATGCCCGGACACATGCTTGGTGCACTTGCTGCATATCCTGAACTTGGATGTACTGGTGGACCTTATGAAGTAAGTGGCAATTGGGGTGTCTTTGATGATATCCTTTGTGCCGGAAATGAGAAAACCTATCAATTTATACAGGATGTCTTGGATGAACTCATTGATATCTTCCCTTCAAAATATATACATCTTGGAGGTGATGAGGCTCCAAAACAGAGGTGGACTACATGTGAGAAGTGCCAAGGCTTGATAAAAAGTTTAGGAATAAAAGCTGATAAAGAGTGTACAGCCGAAAACAGATTGCAAGGATATCTTGTGTCACGAATTGAGAAATATCTTAATCAGAAAGGTCGAAAGATTATTGGTTGGGATGAAATCCTTGAAGGCGATGTTCAGAAGAGTGCCACAATCATGTCATGGCGTGGCGTTGATGGTGGAATAAAAGCTTCACGTCTTGGTCACGATGCCATTATGACTCCTGTTTCATATTGCTATTTTGATTATTATCAGACTGATAAAACATGGAATGAACCTTTGCTTATTGGTGGAAATCTCAATATGGAGAAGACATATAGTTATCAACCTGTTCCTGATTCTTTGTCTGCTGCTGAGAAAAAGCATATCATTGGTGTACAGGGCAATCTTTGGACTGAATACATCGTGTGTCCATCCCTTGCTGAATATCAGGTATTGCCACGAATGGCAGCCTTGTCTGAGGTGCAGTGGATGCAATATGATAAGAAGAATTATGCTGACTTTAAACAGAGACTTACAAGGCTATTGCAGGTATATAAGGCGTATGGCTTTAAGTACTTTGTCGAAAAATAAAGAGGAAAATAGACAATTTGATGTATCTTCTTGTCTATAGTAGCAAGGTGGTTCTGTGATATTTATGCTAGTTTCGCAATAATTCCTTAGCGATAAAAACAAATCTAGCCAACATGTTGTAATATTATCAGAAAGACAAATGTTCGCCAATTGTTTAATTCTAGGAAAGTTAAAATGTTTTAATTGATTTGATTATGTAGCTTTAAAATATATGTGTTAAATTTAAAATTACTACATTTGTAAACATATTAAAATTGTTTATTGTAAAATTTTCATATTATAATAGTAAGTAAGCTTCCAGCATGTGTAAACGCTTGATTGCTTGTTATGTATCAGAAAAAATAATAACTAATATAGATTGATTTATGAAAAAAACATTACTTACACTGTTTGCCATTATATCTATGACAACAGCAACGGCTCAAACTAAAGCCAGTTATGAACCAGAGTTTATTGGAGAGACTAATCTTCTTTGTATTAATGACAAGGATACAACAAGTTTTGCTGCAGAAAAGCAAATAGGTGTTGTAAAAGCTAAAGCTGGAGCTTCGGTCTTCCTTACTGGTATTGGCTCTGTTAAGTCTCGTATCCAAGTGGACGGTGCTACATCTAGTTGTGTTGGTTCGGATGCAAAGGCTTATCGTTTGGTAGTAAAAGCTGCAGACAACAAGCAAGATCCTAATTCGTTCATTCAGATAATGAAGTTTGAATCTAAAGGAGATAAAAGACGTTGTGTAATTGCCAAAACAAATACATTTGGTGGAGCTCAGTCAGGTGCTGACGATTTAGTTTCTTTTCAGGCAAAGAAGTATGGTGAAACAGCTTATATACTAAACATACCATCTACTCCTGGTGAATATGGTGTAATGGTTACTAACCCAAATAGTTTAACTGAGAAGAACATGACAGTTTACTGTTATACAATTAAATAGTTTTTACTAATATATAAAGACTTGCAATCATTCCTAAGTTTAACATAAATAAGGCATGAAGCGTTGTTTGAATTGTTGCTTAGTAAGAGTGGCAATGCTATAGAAAAAGAATAATGAAGTTCCAATCGGGACTTCATTTTTTTAGTTATTATTCTATATTTGGCTGTCTTACCTGAGTTTTATGTGTTATTTAGCTACGAAGCTACGGTATCTCTTGCAATGCCTTTAAACAGAGAGTTTGACGATACGTAGCTTGCTGGATTTAGCTACGGTAAGCTACGTTCTAGCTACGTCAACTTGAGTTGTTTTAAGGATGGAATGTATTCAGTGAGTGAATTTGTCAAAGAACCGTTGACTGTATCTGAGGAACTGAGGATGTGTAATTTGATGCAGCAAACGAAAACAGAATTTTCAAGCTTGTTTAAATGTTCTGCCGAATTCCACTGAATTCTCTGCAAAGATACTGCAAAAATTTTGTCCATGCAATTGGATTTAGCTTAGACCGTTAGCCAAAGTTTTAATTACTGGGGTGCTACACATTGTAATACACGTGCGTGCGCATGTGCACACTCTGGGTTTTTCGTAAAAATAAGTGTCAAAGTGTCTACTCTTTGATCATCAGATTGTTAGAACACTTTTCAAGTGACATTAGGTGTCGGTTATCCGTCGGTAAAATATGGGCGAAATTGTTACTCATATTGTATTGCACTTTACGAGGTATTTCGATGCGTTTTACGATGTTTTACATTGCGTTTTACGATGAAATGCACTGCGTTTTACGAAGCAATAGGAGGTAAAACATCGTAGAAACGTTTGCGTTTCTACGTGAAAACGTTTCCGTTTCTATATAGAAACGCATGCAAAACTTGAAATTTGACGATCAGATCACCGTCACTTGATTTAGTAAAATTCGTCGATAAAATACTGGTATTCATTAAGTTGACACTTCGACACTTATATTTTTCAAAACCCTAAGTGTGCGCGTGCCTACGCGTACATTATATAAGCAAAAATAGATAACGTAGCTAAAACGTAGCTCATCGTAGCTAAATCCTGCAAACTACGTATCGTTAATCCCTCTGTTTATGAGCTTTGCAAGAGATACCGTAGCTTCGTAGCTAAAAAATACATGAAACTTAGGGAGATAGCCTAAATGAATGCAACTCGTTTTTTCGTTACGTTATTGAGTGATTAGGCCCTAATCACTCACAAAAGTATGTAGAGTAGCAGAGTGATTAAGCCCTAATCACTCAATAGAACGTATAAAATCAAGTAAACAAACATGAGCTAATGTTTTGCATAACGATGAAGTATGTAAAAAAATATAGGAAATAATCTTAAAAAATAAAAGGTTCTTCATCAATAAATAGGATGAAGAACCTTTTTGGTAGTTTGATATTCACTTATATAATATTGTCAATCTGTTAGTTACATGTTTTACTAATGGTTTGGCATACATTTATACTTTTAGCAAAAATACATTTTTAATGTACATCCCACCAAACACGATCTTTTGTAATATCTGTAATATTGCGTTTCTTCACCTGAGCAACATTTGTCTGTGTTTCAGTTTCAGGATACAGCAATCGTTTAGGACGAACCGATGAATCACTCTCAACAGCCGAATTCGGGAATTGTGGCAACCCCAATCTTCTAAAATCATTCCATGCTTCAATTCCATTGATAGAATTGAGAGCTAGCCATTTTTGTAGAATAATTTGTTTGATGGTGCCATCGTAAGTAATTGACGGCTGAGCTAAGTAAGATGATATATCAGATGGTGCAACTCCCATATAGGTGCACGAGGCTTCAATACCTTTTTGATACAAGCTTCCTGCATTGTCGTCGATCCAGCCTCTCTGAGCGGCTTCGGCTTGTAGAAAGTAACTTTCGAAATCACTTAGCAAGACCAACGACTGAGTTGCTGATTTGAATATAGCTCCGGCTTGAGATTTGTTTTCTTTCGGTCCTTTCAATACAGAGGTGTTCGCCATCTTATATTTATCATCATTGCCTGTATATCCAAAAATTACCCCTTGATACTTGCCTGCTGATGTTTTAGTATATAAATTTGCCAAACGAGGATCATTTAAAGCCTCATATTGCGCTATAACATATTCAGTAGGACGAATATAAGTATGAATAGAGGTTTCCTTATCAGCTGTTGAGCGATAATAATTACTCCAATATGGGTTGGGTTTACTTGTTGTAAAACCAGGATTGGCTAAAGCTAATTCTGTAAGAAAACCACTGCCTTCGACTTTGATTTTTTCAATTTCAGATGCGATGTATGATTGTTGCCCTGTGACTTCACTCTGACGAATCAAAGCCCTAAGCTTTATGGTATTTGCAAATTGAATCCATTTGGTCACATCTCCGTTAAAGACAATGTCATCAGAAGATGGTTTAGCTTCAGCCACACTTCTCTTAGCTTTCAGCATATTTACAGCTTCAGTCAACATATCAATAGTTTTCTTATATACTTCAATACCATCTTCGTATTTAGGATGTGGATATGTCTCCATGTTGAAGGCTTGGTCTAGCGGGATGTCGCCATATATATCTGCTAAACGCATAAAGTGCCAAGCAAGCATAATACGGGCAATACCTCCATATACTTTTGAACCTTCTTCTGTTGCCTGATTAAGGATAAGATAATAGTTGTTAGCGTATGTATATCCATTGTCCCAGATAGGAATACCATTACGTTCAGACATTATATCGGGTCCGTTATACTCTTGAATATTAGCATATTGAGTTTTGCTTTCTGCATTTAATCCCCAATATCCACCCCAGAAACAACCTAACTGGTTGAGTTGTACCGATTCTTGATAAGCGGTATTGTATAATGCTGATGGCAATCTATAAGCCAAAGTCATGTCTTTATCCATTGGCTTATTGGGATTTTCGTTTACATCGAGGTAAGAGTCGCAAGATTGAAAGCAACTGCCTACAAAGGATATAAAGAATATGTATAGTGCGATATTATATTTTTTCATCTCATCAATTTTTTATTTTATAATAGTCTGTTTTAAAAAGTAACATCTAAAGTGAAACCGTACGTGCGATAAGGAGGCTGTTGTCTCCAGCCGTTAAAGCCTTCATTATAATAAAGATTTTCCGGATCACCAGCATCGTATCCTTTATGTCTGATTATGAATAAGTTTGTAGCTTGTACGCTGATAGTAGCATCACTGATTAAGGCTAGTCTTTTCAATATAGAATGTGGAACATTATAGGATAGACTTAATGTTTTTAATTTCAGATAATCTGATTTCGCTGTATAATTAATTGTATAGCCAGCCACATAACTTGACCAATAACTTGCTTTGTCACTACCTTTAGCATAGACTGATGTATTTTCTACATAAGTCTTTGTTCCGTCAGCGTTGGTTTGTAGTATAACAGAATTAGGAATAATGTATTCCTTTCTGTTGTATTCTGTTGTCATAGGGTGTGTTCCAGCTTTTATCATTGAATTGATAAATTCAGAATTATTCCATCCACCAAGACGACAGTCGAAATCGAAGTATAATGAGAAACTCTTATAGCTGATACTTGATTGAAGTCCAAACAAATGAGGGGGAACAGACGAGCCTTTTGTTGTAAGCGCTACAGCTTTTGACGGAAGACCTGTTTTTGCATCCACAATTATACGCCCTTGGGGATCGCGGTTGTAGTCTGTAACTTTCACACTAGGGAAGGACTCTCCTTTAACGGCATACAAAACTTTAAAGATATTGTATTCTTCTGTGTCATCAGTTCCGTACAGGTCATTAACTTTATTCTTGATATAGCTGTAATTCAGACCTAAGTTCCATCTCCAATTTTTGCTACGGAGAATATCTCCACTCAGAGACACCTCCAACACATTATTAGATAACTCTCCCATATTGATGAGAGTAGAAGTATATCCGGTTGCGGCAGATGTAGATGCTTGGAATATCTGTCCTTTTGAATTAGAGTATGAATAAGCTATCTCTGCATTTAATCGGCGATCGAAAAAGCTAAGTTGTGTTCCTATTTCGAAAGAGTGCACAAACTCAGGCTTAATATTTGTATTAGGTTTCTGAGATGCGGGTACATATCCAACTAAATTATTATAAGGAAAGTTTGTTGCCTGACTATAAGATAAGTTTAATGCGTATGGGGTGATGCCAGAAACATTACCTGTTTTATTGTAAGCAGCATAAATTTTACCAAAAGAGAACACTTTAGATTCTTTAAAAAAATCGAAAGCATTTGAAAATACAAAAGAACTACTTATTCCAGGATAAAAGAAGGACCTATTTTGTTTGCTGAGCACAGATACCCAGTCATTTCGTCCGGTAACAGTCAAGAATAGATAATCATTATATCCGCCGGTAACTTCACCATACAAAGCAACCTGACGCTGACGGCTGATATTAGTAGACCCCGTCAAATCTCCACTACGGCTATCTGGGTTTTCAATATTCGAAAACAATAAGTTAGATGCTGATAAATTCATTGATTTTGCATAATCATCTCTGATGTTTTCTCCCACGATTCCATTCACAGCGAATTTTCCCCATTTCTGATTTGCTCTGATAATAAAATCACCATTGATGCGCCTTACAAGTGTGGAACCATCGCTAACACTACCGCTTTGGTTTCGCCCAGACACATAAGTATCGTATTTTGTTATAGAGCTGTGCGTTTGTGTATCGGAATTATATAATCCAATACGAGCCATAGCTTTTAACCATGGAAAGAAAGTATATTCAGCTTCAATCTTACCATTTAGTACCTGTTGACGGCTTTTGTCGCGATGGGTATCTATGTAATAATAAGGACTGTTTAATTGAAGACCAGAAACTCCACTCACAAAGTAGTTATTTGGATTACCTAAGGAGTTTTCATCTTTCCAATTTTTCATCTCGTCTAGCGGATAATTAGCCGGCAACACATACAGTGATGGCCAAGGACCATCGGGGGCAGTATTACTGTTTGTATTAGAGAAATTAATACTTGTAGCCAAGGTCAAGTTTCCGAAATTCTGAGTTGTATTAAATCGACCGCTATATCTCGTGCTTTTATCATGAGGTATGATTCCATCAATCTGCATTGCTTGCAAAGAGGTAAAATACGAAGCACGATTGGTTGCCTTTGAAAAAGATATATCATGTTGAACGTTTACCCCTGTTTGAAAAAGATCCTTACGTACGTCATGACTCGGAGCGGCATACAATACTTTAGGCTGCTCTCCATTGGGCAATACTGTTCCAAAGTTTTTCATTGTTCCATCAAAAGCTGGTCCCCAAGATTGAGATGTTGTAGGATCGTAAACACCATCTATGCCTTGTCCGAAAGAATTTTGCGCTTTAGGTAATAAGAAAACGCTAGAAAACATGGTCGAGTTTCGGTATTCAACCTTTCCTTTTCCGTTTTCACCACTTTTGGTCGTAATAATTAAGGCTCCGTTAACGCCTTCTGAACCATATAATGCCGCAGCATTTGCACCTTTTAAAACAGTGATACTTTCGATATCGTTAGGATTCAATCTATTAATGTTCGGTATCGGCATACCATCTACTACATATATAGGCTCGTTGTTTCCGGTCAGAGATCTGTATCCTCTCAGTACAACCTTAAAATCAGGATCAACTTTACTGTCATACATATTGATTCTTAGTCCTGCTACTTTAGAACTCAGACCAGTAAGCGTATTTGTTGGAGATCCTTCCGTTAACTTAGCATTATTAATTATAGTGGCTGAATATCCTAATTCTTTAGCTGGACGCTTTAAACCTAGCGCCGTACCTACAACCTGAACTTCATCAAGCTCATACGCTGCTTTTTTCAGATAAATCTTAACATTGCGAGATGTTACGTGAACCTCTTTGGATTCAAAACCAATATAGGAAACAATTAAAACATTATTCTTATTTGCTTGTATAGCAAACTGACCTTTGTCATCCGTTAGAACTTGTTTGTTAGCACCCTTAATGAAAATCGTTGCATAAGGGATTGGGTCTTCGTTTTCTTCTTCTACTACTTGCCCAACTACCAAATTTCGGTTAGGTCTCTCTTGCTGTCCATATATATTTAAAAACGAGATGAACATAAGAGTCATAAATAAAACAATCTTTCTCAACATTTTTAATACTTTGTTTATAATTAATTTGCGTTTACACATTTACGTTTATTATCCGATAGCGAAAAAGTCATAATTAGAGTTGATGCCCGTTACGTTCTGTGCTGGGATCAACGTCATTGTATACTGTTATAGCTAATGTGGCAATCACCATTATATAGGTGATTTTTGATTTCATAATTATTAATATAGTTTAATCATAATGTCCTGAATCATTCAAGGCGACAAAGGTAGAGGTTTTAAAGAGTATTTTCAATACCTAAAAATTATGTATTTTTTAGAGAAGTAATTTTGACTTTAATGTACTGATTATAAGTTTGTTAGTTGGTTTTTTGTATTTATCAGTACTTTAGCTTATTCCTTAAAAATGCCTAATGTTAGGTAGGCTCTATAACCTTTCGTGTAGGTAATTGTTGAAAACTAGAACCTGATGTTTGTTGAAAAACTAATCTAGTGCATTTTTTGGCGGTATCATATTTTTTCCATACCTTCGCATTCAATTAAATAATTCAGGATATGATAAAAGCTTTATTTTTTGATATAGACGGAACTTTAGTATCTTTCAATACTCATCAAATTCCGCAAACTACAGTTGACGCAATTGCTGACGCAAAGAAAAATGGAGTGAAAATATACATATCTACCGGTAGACCAATATCACTTATAACAAACCTTGGACAGATAGAGCATCTCATAGATGGATATATCACCACAAATGGTGCTTACTGTTTCGTGGATGATGAAATAGGACGACATACGATATGTTGTAATGATATTCCTACAGAGGATATTCAGATGATGCTAAATGCCGCCTCACAATGGGACAGACCTGTTATCTTTGTAGGACAACAGGATATTGCCATATATAACTACAAAGATGTTGTTGACGATGTGTTCCATAAAGGTCTAGGAGTTAACAATCTCGACTATGATAAACCCATAGAGGATGTTTTGGTTCAGCCAATATTGCAGATGACTCCTTTTATCTCTGAGGAACAAGAGGCTTTGATAATGGCGAATCTAAAAAACTGTACTTCTGGTCGTTGGTGTCTAGACTTCACAGATATTACATGTGAAGCAGCTGACAAGGGCAAGGGTTTACTAGCTATGGCTGAACATGAAGGTTTCAACATAGCCGATACCATGGCTTTTGGTGATGGAGGTAACGATATTTCTATTATCAAACAGGCTGGAATAGGAGTCGCTATGGGAAATGCTGGTGATGAGGTAAAGAAAAATGCCGACTTCACAACAACAAGTGTTGACGAAGACGGCATCATGAATGCATTAATAAAATACGGAGTTATCAGTTAACAATATTATGTTAGTGCGTATTTAATTTTTTCAATATCTCAGTTCTTGATTTTATTACTAGATAGAAAGTTAGTTATGCCATATTTTATGCACTATTGATTAGAATGAATAGAGCCAATTGCATGAAAGCTTGACGTGTTTATCCTCCTTCTATAGACTCTTTTAAGTAATAGATTTGAGAATTTTGCAACGGAGATTTGAGAATTTTGTCACATAGATTTGAGAATTTTGCAATGGAGATTTGAGAATTTTGTCGCATAGATTTGAGAATTTATTCTATAGTGTTTGCCACAAAATACCGAGTTATCTAACGCTCCATTCAAAGAGTCCGCAAGAGAATTTAGCGGGCTGTTTTACCAATATCTTTACTTCTGATGTTTTAACTGGTTTGAAGTTAGCAGTACATGCAGTTCCCTTCTTTATAGGATAAGAATCTACATTCTCTACATTCTGCCAATTACCGTTTGCATCCTTGTATTGGATAGTCCATGAGTCTGGAGTTTTACATCCACCCCATGGTTGGTCATCAAACCAATATACGGTAGTGCTTTGAATTTGCTTTGCTTCAGGGAATGTATATGTTATCCATTCAGTGGTATTCTGTTTTGGCCACCAATGGAAATAAGGAACTGAACGGTCGTTCTCGTCCGCAGGAATAAGTCCGTCGGCAATGCTACGCATAGAACTACTTGGAGTGGAAGACTCTATTTTAGCCTGTGATGCCAATGTAGCAGGAACAGACGGACGTGTAGCCTTTACATCCTGTGGCAGCCAAACTTTCATGTTTCCACTTCCACGATGACACCATGCAAAATATGGTATAAGTTCTAGCTTAACGTTGTTTGTTGTCAGCTTTCCGCTATTGTCGTATGCTAAAGTCTGTGCATCAGTGGCAAGAGTGGTGATATTCTGGTCGCGATATTGTTGGAGTTTAGTTTTCAAACTATCGGCGATAAATGAAGAGTAAGGAAGTTTGCCCTCACTAAACTTCGGTTCGCGATTAAGCAATACGCTCATTATGTCGAAAGAGTTGTCACGCCATTCTGCACAATATACAAGTGGTCCGCGCTCTACGCTTGCCATTCCACGATCAGCCTCTACCTTATTGTCTGCACGTACAGTGCGTACATCCATATCAAAATGAACGTTTACAACGTCACCCTTTTTCCAATTACGTTCAATCGTATAATATCCGTCAGCTGTAACAGAGGCAGTAACAGAGCGACCGTTTACCATAATCTTGTAAGAAGGGCGCAATGCATCACTGTATGAATAAAGACTAGAAGGTACTGGTTGTCCCTTCACCCAATCAGGAATACGTATCTTCATACCAAACTTTCCTGCTTTGTTGTTGTCTACTTTTATCTTTACGTCTCCATTCCAAGGATAGTTTGTCTCCTGACTTAGCGAAACATTCTTTCCGTCAATATTTATTTTAGAACTGTTGCTGAGGAACAGGTTCACGTAAATGTTTCTGTTTCTAACGGCATAGATGTATCCAGGCAATGAAGGAAGAAATCTACAGATGTTGCTTGGACAACAAGCACATCCAAACCATGCCTGACGCTGATGTTGTCCCATACTTTCGAGTGGGTTAGGGTAGAAGAATCCTCCACCATCCATGCTCACACCGCTGATGAGTCCATTGTAAAGAGTGCGTTCAAGAATATCGTAGTATTTACTATCTCCATGCAAAAGAAATAGTCGATAGTTCACATATACATTTCCTATAGCAGCACATGTCTCGCAATATGCACTCATGTTAGGCAGATAATAGTTCGGTCCGAAAGCCTCACCGTTGTTTGTCGCTCCTATACCACCAGTGATATACAGTTTTTTATCAACGATATTGTCCCAGATTCTATCAATAGCCTTTATGTAAGCAGTGTCTCCGGTAAGAGCAGCAACGTCAGCCATTCCTGCATACATATATGCTGCGCGCACTGCATGTCCAACAGCTTCGTCCTGTTCAATAACAGGTTTATGACTTTGTGAGTATTCCTGTCTAACCTCAGTCTTTCCACGATAGTCAAGAAAGAACTTAGCCTCGTCAAGATACTTCTTATTTCCTGTAGCCAGATATAGTTTGCAAAGAGCCATTTCGGCAATCTGATGTCCCGGAACAACACAAGCTTGTCCTGGTTTTGGTCCAACTTCTTTGACAACGCAGTCAGCATATCTTATTGCGATGTCGAGAAATTTTCGGCTTCCTGTAGCCTGCCAATGAGCCACAGCACCCTCTATCATGTGTCCAAGATTATAAAGTTCGTGACTTAAATCTTCTTCCTTGCTCCATCTAGTACTGCCAGACCAAGGATGAGGATTCTGTGGATTCTGAGTACGTGCTGTATACAGATATCCGTCTGGCTCCTGTGCTGCTCCTATAATATCAAGAACACTATCAATGTAAGCTTTTAGTTTCTCATCTGGATAAGTCTGTAATATATAGCTTGCACCTTCGATAGTCTTGTATGGATCTGTGTCATCAAAACTATAAGGCATCAGTTCGGCAACATTATAGTTTGGCGAAGGATGCGCAGCTCTTTCAAAGTTCTTGTAGCGACCTTCACTCTCACATTTGCTGAATGCCAGAGGAATAGTAACCTTACGTGATGTTTCAAGTCGCTGTCCCCAGAAAGTGTTGTTCCATACTTTAACCGACGTAAACGGTACTGGAGTTATAGGATATCCTCCTACATGTTTTTCTCTCTGTGCAATTGCAGGCATAAATATTGTTATGGCCATTGCAATAATGAAGAATCGTTTTTTCATCGTTGTTATATTATGTGTTTTATTTTATTCAGAAGTTGATGTCGGTATGATAGATATGACAAAACCTCCACCTGAAGCAAGATGCATTTTGATAGAAGACTTCGCATTAACAGTGCAACTTTCAATGCGATAATCTTCTGCATCATGGTCTGCGTTGATTCCGTCTTTCATGATTCTTGCTTTATATTCAATTCCCGATTTGAGGAAAGAGAAGTTAATTGTGATATCACGAGAATCCCAGTTTGTCTGTCCTGCTATATACCATTTGTTTCCATTGCGTCTCGCAGTAACAATATACTTACCTATTTCTCCTTGAGGAATTATTGTTTCATCATATACTACTGGAATATTGGCAATATACTGAGTGTAGGTACTGTCAGCCTCATAACTTGTTGGAGAGTCGGCAAGCATTGTGAATGGGCTGTCTTGAACAACGTAGCATGCAGCTTGATGACATCGTGTGCCCATAGACATAGGCTTTATATAGTTTGCTTTCCAATCGTTCTTTGTACCATTGCGCATTGCTCCTGGAGTGAAGTCAACTTGTCCAGCCATCATTCGTATGTAAGGAAAGGTTACATCATATAAAGGCATGTCGTGGTCCATTGTAGTCCATCTTGATTCTTCCATACCAAAAACACTTTCAAAGTTAATGATGTTTGGATATGTTCTGTTAAGTCCCACTGGTTTGTATATTCCATGCAGGTCAAGGATCAGATGATGCTTTGCCGTACAATATGCCAAACGCTCAACCATCTCAACGGCAGTCTGATCATCGCGATCCATAAAGTCGACCTTGAATCCCTTTACTCCCATGTCAGCATAATGTCGGCATATATTTTCAAGATTTTCATCCATGACATTGAATACTGACCACAACACGATTCCAACATTCCTTTTTTGGGCATATTCTATAAGTTCCTCAAGATTGATGTCCTTAATTGGATGCATTATATCGCCGCTTTTTGAATCATACCAACCTTCGTCAAGAACAATATATTCAATATGGTTTTTTGATGCAAAGTCTATATAATACTTATAAGTCTGTTGGTTAATTCCAGCCTTGAAGTCAACACCTTTAAGGTTCCAGTCGTTCCACCAGTCCCATGAAACTTTTCCTGGACGTATCCAGTCTGTATTACCTATCTTATTCGGACGTGCTAAGGCATACACCAGGTTATTTACAGGCATCTGAGTGTCAGCTTCAGTAATGGCGAAAACTCTCCATGGATAGTTGCATGATCCTGTTGAAGCAGCTATATAATTATTCGTCTCTGCAACATGGCTCATGTGTCTCCAAGGATAGTATTCCATCTTCTTTGGATATTTAGCGAATACTCCTTTTAGATAATCACCATCAGCAATTAAAAACATTCCGGGATATGATACCAAGTCACTCTCCAGAATAGTTACTTTAGCATTTCCGCAGTCTACCGTTGCTGGCAAAAAGGCAATCTTCTTTTCTGCCTTTCCTATAGTTGTGTTGTCGTAAATATTTTGGAAAGCCATCGCAAATGGTGTCTTGTCATTCGTTGTATATGGCAACCATGCTTTCCTTTCTTTACCAAAATTGTAATTGGCAATCTCGCTATCTATTATATTCTTTTTATTCCCAATATAGAAAAAGCGATAAGCTATGCCTTCATTGAATACCCTGAACGCTAGTCCAAATCCATTTTTAAACTTTAGCTTCAATTCATGATAGTTATTTTGGAAACTGTTTTGACGGTAAAATGGAGCCTTGATGATTTCATTTACACTAGAAGTTTTTGCACTAACGACCTTTACTTTGTTTCCAATATGGTAACCTTTATCAAGAATGAGTCCGATACTCGATTTGTGTATGATCTCATTATTGCCTAGATTTACATAGAATGAAATACTATCATCTGTATTTACATGAATTTTAATGTGATGGTCTGGCGACTCCACATTATATATATTAGCGAAAGTTTTTCCACCTAATAACAATAAGGTGATAATTATTAACTGAATTCTTTTCATGGTGAAATATATTTTAAAATACATGTGCAAAGATATGAATTTTATAAAACAAGTGATAGCAAAAGAGTCCAATCAATATGAAAATATAGTCCAAAAATAGGGCTTGTTAAACCTTTTGGACTATTTTGCTATTTTGATAGACGATATTTTTATCAAGTTTAATAAATTTAAGGTTACTTTGCGATTATGTCTAAATAAGTAAAAATAACCATGAATAAAAAATCGCAATTAATTATAGGTTGTATGTTATTTGGTTTTGGGGCAAATGCTTCGAATCAACTTCCGAAGTATTTGCTTCGCGCCAAAGCCCCAATCACAGAAGTTCCATTTACTAATGTGCATCTTAATGATGTGTTTTGGAGTCCACGAATAGAAATCAACCGAACAGTATCAATACCTTCAGCATTTCGTGAATGTGAAAACAACGGGCGCTTTGACAATTTTGCCATTGCAGCAGGTCTAAAGAAAGGTGAGCATCGTGGAGATTTCTCTTTTGATGATACCGATCCTTATAAAGTAATAGAAGGTGCAAGCTACAGCCTTGCAGTACATTACGACAAAAAATTAGATCATTATCTTGATAGTGTGATTTCAATAATCGCTGCTGCGCAGGAATCAGATGGCTATCTGACAACATGCGTAACAAATAAATGCTATCGACTTTCAGGATGGTGGGGTACTCACAAATGGGAAAAGATTAATAGTCATGAACTTTATAATAGCGGACACATGATTGAGTCGGCTATTGCACATTATAAAGCTACAGGAAAAAGAACATTTTTAAATGTTGCTATAAAAAACGCTAATCTTATATGTGAGACTTTCGGACCTAAAGAGGGACAAATTCATAGACCATCAGGACATCCTATCGTTGAAATGGCACTCTGCAAACTATATAAGGTGACAGGAACAAGACAATATCTTGATATGGCTAAATATTTTGTTGAGGAAACAGGACGTGGAACAGACGGACATGCCCTAAGTGAATACAGTCAGGATCATAAACCTATATTACAACAAGATGAGATAGTTGGACATGCTGTAAGGGCTGGATATCTGTTCAGCGGTGTTGCCGATGTTGCTTCATTAACTAATGATACAGCCTATTTCCATGCACTGGAACGTATATGGGAAAACATGGCTGGCAAGAAACTATATATAACAGGTGGTATCGGAAGCCGTGCTGAAGGTGAGGGATTTGGACCGAATTACGAACTAAACAATATGACAGCATATAGCGAAACATGTGCGTCAATAGCAAATGTATATTGGAATTATCGTATGTTCCTAGCCACAGGTGACAGTAAATATGTAGATATATATGAACGTGCACTATATAATGGCGTTTTGAGCGGAGTAAGTTTAAGTGGTGATAAATTCTTCTATGATAATCCGTTGGAAAGCATGGGGCAGCATCAGCGCCAGGCTTGGTTTGGATGTGCTTGTTGTCCAGGTAATGTGACACGTTTCATAGCAAGCGTTCCGCAATATCAATATGCATCGCAAGGCAGTGATATCTTTGTTAATCTATATATTCAAGGAAAGGGAAACGTGAATGGTACAGAAATGCTGCAACAAACTGATTATCCTTGGAATGGAAACATAAAGATAACAGTAAATCCTAAAAACAACGCTAAATTCAATATTCGCTTGCGTATTCCTTCTTGGGCAAAGAGTAAACCTGTAGCTACAAATCTTTATAGTTTTGCAGATTCAGCAAAGCAATATACATTAAAGGTAAATGGCAAAGAAATAAAGGCTTATATTACTGACGGATATGCCGTAGTGAACAAAAAATGGAAAAAGGGAGACGTGATAGAACTTTCACTTCCTATGAATGTTAGACGTGTAAAGGCAAATGATAATGTAGAAGACGATAGAGGAAAATATGCTTTAGAACGTGGTCCTATTGTATATTGTCTTGAAGGTAAGGATCAGAAAGATTCGACAGTATTCAACAAGGTTATAACAGCCAATACAGAAATAGATGCAAATTATGATTCTGTGAAATTAAATGGCATCGTGGAACTTAGTGGTAAGGCTGAGGAAGTAGAACAAGACGGAACAGTAGAAAATACTACATTCCATGCTATACCATACAGCACTTGGAATAATCGCGGAGCCGACCAGATGGAAGTGTGGATACCTTATTCTCCAACAAACGCACACGTAAAGCCGCAGCCAACCATCGCAAGTAAGGCAAAGACTTTGTTCTATCAAAGTGCAATACAGAAAGATGCACCCGAAACAGCAGCAATAATGGGAGAGGCTTGGGGAGTTAACGACCAATGGGAACCAAAACGAAGCAGCGATATAAGTAAGCCATATCATTATTGGTGGCTGAAAAGCGGAACACCGGAAAGCGTAGCTTATGAATTTGACAAACCATATAAAGTAAGTAATGTTGAAGTCTATTGGTTGGACTTTGACCATTATGATGGAAACTTCAGAACTCCAGAAAGTTGGAAACTATATTACCAGGATACTGAGGGAAACTGGAAGGAAGTAGAACATCCCAGTAGCTATGGTATTGACAAAGACAAATACAACAGTGTGGATTTCACTCCTGTGACCACTACTGGATTAAAGATAGTAGCTCAGCTGCGTAAGGGCGCAAGCGGAGGAATCATAGAATGGAAAGTTAATAACTAATAATATCAAACCTCAAAACAAAAAGGGTCAATCATGAAGAAAACACTATTCTCAAATGGCTTCATGCATAGTAATGCATTTATAAAAGCCTCTGCGTGTTTACTTTTGTCTACAGGAACCGCAATTTCTGTAATGGCATCTCCAGAATCATCAGGAAATGCCTCTCCGACTATTGTACAACAAAACACGACAGTTATTAAAGGTTCAGTATTGGACGCTAAAGGTGAACCTATCATCGGTGCTAGCGTTGTTGAAAAAGGTAGTAGTTCTAATGGTACTGTTACCGACATGAACGGAGACTACACTCTCAATGTAAAGAGAGGAAGTACCGTTATTATCTCTTATGTGGGTTTTATAACTCAGGAAACAACAAAAAGTGGCAAGATAACTCTTAAAGAAGATCTTAAATCTATTAGCGAAGTTGTTGTTATTGGATATGGTACCCAGAAGAAAGGTGACATAACATCAGCAATAACAAGCATTAAATCTGAAGATTTCTCAAAGGGAAATATAAAAGATGCTGGAGACTTGATTAAGGGTAAAGTTGCTGGTCTTACCATTGCCAATGGTAGTGGTGACCCAAGCGTTGCATCAAGTATTCGCCTTCGTGGTATAATATCACTTGAAGGTGGAAATACTCCATTGGTTTTGGTTGATGGTATAGAAGGTAGTCTTAACACTGTAGCGCCAGAAGATATACAGAGTATAGACGTCTTGAAGGATGCATCTGCTGCGGCAATATATGGTACACGAGGTGCAGCTGGAGTTATCCTCATTACAACTAAAAATGGTCATCGCGACTCTGATACTAAAGTGAATTACAGTGGATATGCTTCAATCGCTTCATTCGGCAAAAAGCTGGATATGATGGACGGAACTGATGTGCGTAATGGTCTTACACAATTTAATGATAAAGGTTATGATACAGATTGGTTGGATGCTGTAACACGCACTGCATTTACACATAATCATAATATCATGATTAGCGGTGGTGACAAGAGTACAGCGTATAATGCAGACTTCACTTATCGTGATCAGCAGGGTGTGATCATAAAGACATATTCTAATGATATGCGCTTCAATGGAGGCTTGTCTCACTGGTTCATGAATGATATGATGAAGATTTCTTTCAATATCATGAAGCGTTGGCATGAGAATGGACCTGTAGATGCTGCTTCAACACAGATTTATCGTCAAGCTATCATGCGTAATCCAACAGAACCAATCTATAATCAGGATGGAAGCTATTCTGAGAATATGGCTGTAAACTACTATATGAATCCTGTTGAATTGCTAAATGAGCATAAGGGGGAGTATAAGACTGAAAGTACAAGAATGGTAGGTAACCTGACCTTTGAACCAATAAAGGGATGGCAGACCAACTTGATGGTATCTACTATTCGTGATAATGGTCATGATAAAGGATATTACACTTCTAAGTATTATGATCAGGTGATAAATTATCACACTGGTTATGCATATCAGAGCTATTCTTATGGTAAGAGTGATAATCTGGAATTGACATCTACATACAAGCATCAGTTTGGCAATCACCGTGTAGAAGCTCTTGCTGGCTATAGTTATCAGTATAACGAATACGAAGGATTCAATGCTAATAATACTAACTTCATGAGTGACTTCTATCAGGATAATAAACTTGGAGTTGGTGGTTTCCTTAAAGAGGGTAAGGCAGGAATGGACAGTTATAAGAATGATGATACTCTTGTTGGTTTTTTTGGACGTATAAGTTATGGATATGCTGATAAATATAATGTCCTTGTAAGTGTTCGCCGTGAAGGTTCTTCTAAATTTGGAACAAATAACAAATGGGGTACATTCCCTTCTGCATCATTGGGTTGGACAATCAGCAACGAAAGTTTCATGAAATCACTTACATGGGTAAACAATTTGAAACTCCGTGCTGGATTTGGTGTGACCGGTGTCATTCCAAGTGGCTCTTATCAATCATTGACACAATGGAAATTAGGTGATCCTTATTACTATGATAATGGTAAATGGTATCAGGGACTAAATGTCATTTCTAATCCTAATCCTAATTTGAAATGGGAAAAAAGTACCGAATTCAATGTTGGTATTGATTGGAGTGTATTGAATGACCGTTTGTCTGGAACCATTGATATGTATCACAAGAAGACTTCTGGTATGTTGTGGTGGTATGATGTACCATCTCCTCCAAACCTTTATAACCAGACTTTAGCGAATGTTGGTAAGATGCGTAATATGGGTATTGAAATTGCTGTAAATGCCGTACCTATTCGCACGAAGGACTTTGAATGGAAAACAACAGTAACGGCTGCACATAATACAATCAAGCTTCTAAGTTTGTCAAATAGTATGTATCAAACAACCAACCAAAAGGATGTCGCAGTTCTTGGTGAGCCTATATCTTTGTCAACACAGCGTCTTGAAGTTGGAAAATCTGTAGGACAGTGGTACGGAATGAAGAGCGTCGGCGTTTCAGAAAAAGGACTATGGATGATAGAAAACAAGGAAACAGGAAAAGCTGAAGAGTTTAATGATAATATGCTTACAGATGATAAGTACCATCAATATTTAGGTAATGCGATTCCAAAGGTTAATTTAGGATGGAACAACTCATTCAGTTATAAAGGTTTTGATCTAAATATGCAGTTTACCGGTCAGTTTGGATTTAAGATATTGAATGAGGCGCGTGCATATTATGAGAACAATGCCGTTGTCTACAATCATCTTAAGGCCGCAGCTGATAAACAATATGGAGAGTATGTTTTGTCAAGAGCACAAAAGCAGACTTTTGTGAGCTATTATCTTGAAAACGGAGACTATGTAAAACTTTCTAATGTGACACTAGGATATACTGTTCCTTTGAAACAGAATAAATATGTTAATAACATATATTTATATCTATCAGGAAGCAATATCTTTACTATTACAGGCTATAAGGGACTTGACCCAGAACTGTCTAATGGCGATCCTTTGGGCTCTGGTATTGATTCGCGTGACAAATATCCATCAATACGTACATTTACCCTTGGTGCAAAATTCACATTCTAATATTTAAAGCATAATAGTCATGAATAAACAAATAAACAAGATATTTATGTCTGCCATGATTGCAGCTTGTGGGCTATCAATGGTTGGATGTACAAATCTAGACGAAACGTTATATGATACTATTTCGTCTGAACAGCATCAATTTTCAGAAACAGAACTAGAACATACTATTGCCCCTGTTTACAGCAGTTTGCGTGATGTATATTGGGGATGGTTTGGTATGTCGGATATTATGGATATGAGTTCTGATGTTTGGGGAGTTCCTTCACGTATCGGTATTGGATGGGGTGACCTGTATGTTTCAATGCATAAGCATCAGTTGAATTCTAATATGGGATTCTTCTCTGCAAACTGGAATAACAACTATGCTGGAGTGAACGCATGTAATAAAATTCTAGCAAACAAAGCTATCGCTTCAAATGAAGATATAGTAGCGCAGGTTCGTGCGTATCGTGCATTATACTATTACAACCTTCTAGATCTTTATAGAAACATTCCACTTGATACAACTTACGTACATGAGGCTGGTTGGACACCTGAACAATCAGATCCTAAAGTGGTATACAATTGGATTGAAAGTGAACTGAATGCTGTTGCCGACAAATGCCCAAGTAAGATTGAAATGGGTAAAATCAATAAGTATGCTGCTCACATGTTGCTAGCCAAACTATATCTTAACCATAATGCATGGTTTAAGGATGATACCGATAAAACATGGTATAATAAATCTCTTGATGAAGTAAACAAGGTCATTGCTGGTCCTTTCTCGTTGGCACCAAACTATAGTGACAATTTCAAGGAAGATATATCTACTTCTCCTGAAATAATATTTGGTATTCCATTGGAAAATAAATATGCTGGTGGTAACTACATGGCAAACTTGTGGATACACAATGCTGGTAGAGCACGTTGGAACTTCTCTGGTTGGGCTACTGGTGGTGGTATCGTATTCCCACAGTTCCTTGATACTTATGAGACGGGAGATACCCGTATGGACAATACTTGGACCGGTGGTCAACAATATGCAATGGACGGAACTGCTATAACTGCAGATGGAGAACCATTGATATATACAAAGGAACTTCACAGTATTGACAATCCGGGATGTTATCCTTTTGAAAGCTACAGACTTATAAAGTATGAAATCAAGAGTGGTGATTTCGGAACAAGTTATGATGACGTGCCATATTTCCGTTTGGCAGATGCTTACATGATGAAAGCTGAATGCTTGTTACGTCTTGGTCAAGACGAACAAACTGCAGCTGATCTCGTAACAAAGGTAAGAGCACGTAACTTTAAATCTGATCCAAGCAAAGCTACTATAACAGTGGCACAGCTTAAAGGTGGCAGTAGTTACAAATATGGACACAGAGAGAACCAAGGTACTCTTGGTGGTGAGGATAAATGGATCACTACAAATGAAGGTGGTGCTGATATTGAATTTGGCGGACTGCTTGATGAATATGCAAAGGAATTTGTTTGTGAAGCTCACCGTCGTGATGAACTTATTCGATTTAATATCAAGGGTACAAATATGAATGTCTATAATGGCAAATCATGGTTCTGTAAGGATGCTGTAACAGATAGAAATGGTGATATCTTCCCAATACCGAAGACTGCTATGGATGGCAATCCAAAACTAAAGCAAAATCCAGGCTATGGATCTACTGCTAGTAAATAATTAGGCTGAAAATATAAAACCTTTAAACGTATAATTCCTTATGAAAAAGAACATATTATATATAGCGACGGTTTGCATGGCGTTAGGATTAAGCGCATGTAGCACAGATCCTGATGATGCTGTAGAGAAGCATGTATATACAGAGAATGAGGCTCCTTATTTGCGAACTGATGCAAGTGCTAATATCAGCACTACCGCTGAATTTCGCAAGGGACATGTCAGTCCGAAGACAATTAATCTGAAAGACTATGCTGAGACAATACAGACAAAACTCGGTATGACTGTGGATGATATGATTGCTGGTTTAGAAACAGGAAAAATTGTATTCTACAATATCAATACTTCTCGTGGTATATGGGACAAGACTGCTCCTACAAAGGGAACAACTGGTTGGTACTATAACAAGTCTGGGCAGATTGTTAGTAAAGATTCTGATGCTGCAGGATATGTTGAAATAGACAAGACAACAAAGTCTATTGTAATAGGTGTGCCAGAGACCTCTTCTGCTGGAGTATCTTTCTCCGCAACAGTTGGCTTTGCAATCAACAACGGACAGAATTATGATAATTATGTACGTTTCAGTATTCCTATTTCTGTTACTGATCCAGGACTTATAATGCCAGTATTCAAGATTCCAGCTGGTGATTATAGTGTGTTTGAGATTAAATTCGCAGATTATTCAACCGCTATTGAAAAATGTCTTGGTATGACAGCAAGTGAATTCAACAAGACGGTACAGGATTCAAGTGGTGACATTGCAATGTATTTAGTTGATGATGCTGGTAATTGGGATACAACTTCCAAATACACAGCTAATGGCATCGGTTATTGGCTTGATGGTTTATTGAAAGTTACAACATGGGGAACAAAAGGTTTCAGCTATTTCGTTGAGACACATGATGGTTCTGTTGGTGTTGGTAGAGCACCTGGTGTTGCATCAGGAACTCAGACCAAGTTCCACTTTGTTTATGCAAGCAAGACAGACAAGAGTAAGTTTGTAGAGTTTGTTTGTAATGCAACTCTTGAATAAATTCTATTTACCATGGAAAATAATAAATATTCTATAATAAGCAGGAGTACCTTAAGGGTTCTCCTGCTCTTGATTACGGGATTCATATCGGCATGTACTGATAGTAACGATGTTGTTATAGGTAATATAGCAATAAGTGATAACGAAATGCCAAAGACCGTTGATTGGGATGAAGTGGAGTCTTCTGTTTCTTTCAATGCCAACAGCAGTTGGACTGCAACTGTTGATGATGTTACAAGCAGAGCTGCACATACTCAGATAAGTTGGATAAAACTGACTTGTCCTTCTGGTAGTGCAGGAGACAATAAAATGCCTATACTCTTAACGAAGAATGATAATGATACATATCGTGAAGCTACTATAACAGTAAAGTGTGGCGATAAACTCTCGCAGATAACCATTCATCAGAATGCTAATCCAGACGCAGTTCATATAATGGATGTATCTAAGATTCCTGATTACGATAAATATTATTGTCCGGGAACATGGAACGAAGGATTTGAAAAAGGACCAGAAGGTATGTTGCGTTCTGATGCAAAATGGTCATGGTGGAGACATAAGTCAAGTGAACACTTCTTTGTATTCTGGGCTCCTGGATTTGGAGACAATCCTAATGCCGAAAGTGTGCCAGAGGCTTTGCGTGTGGATATAGATGACTTACTTGCAAAAGCAGAGAATTTCTATAAAACAAATGTAGAGAAACTAGGTATGGCAACAACAGGACAGGGAAAGTCGTCATTGGATAAATACAAGATGGAAATTTATCTGCTTTATCAAACAGAATGGCTTGCTACAGGCTCGGGATATGATAACACAATAGGTGCATTGTGGGTAAATCCGTCAACATGCAAACCTGTTGGTTCTACAATAGGTCATGAGATTGGGCATAGTTTCCAATTTCAGGTTTCAGCCGACAAACTCTTCACTGGTGAGACTCAAGCCTTGAGTAATGGTATTATTCCTGTAGGATTCCGTTATGGATTCGGACAAGATGGTTCTGGTGGATGTGCTTTCTGGGAACAGTGTGCTCAATGGCAGTCTTTTCAGGATTATCCACAGGAGGCTTTCACTCAGGATGCAAACGTACAGGTGTGGCTGAAAAATCATAATCGTCGTTTCAATCATGAATGGCAACGCTATGCAAGCTACTGGTTCCAGTATTATTACACTCAGAAACATGGTATACAGGCATACTCACGTATATGGAATGAAAGTAAATATCCAGAAGATCCTATAGAGACATATACTAGATTGTATTGTGGTAGTAACCTGAATACTCTTTACAGTGACATGTATGACTATGCTGCTCATTGTGCAAACTATGATTTCGACGCAGTACATCAATATGTTACAGACGCTGCTCTTAACTATGGAACGAAATTATATAAGAACAGTAAGGGATATTATCAGGTTTCTTATGATAACTGTCCTGGTACAACAGGTTTCAATCTAATTCCTTTGAATATTCCTGATGCAGGAACAGACGTAACAGCTCATTTCAATGCTCTTGCTGTTGGATCGGCACTTGCTGCGGGTGATGCAGGAGAGATAGTCGATGGTGACGGAAAGTCAAAGGGAAATGTAAGTACATATAATAAGCAGTCTAACACTAGTGCTGGATATCGTTATGGTTTCGTGGCAATAGACAGCAATGATAAGAGCCATTACGGAGAAATGTTTAGTGCCACTTCTGGTGATGCTACTTTCAATATACCTGCAGGAACAAAGAAACTGTATCTTGTTGTGCTTGGTGCTCCTTCAACTTATAACAGAGAGGGCTGGGACGATGACGAAACGAATGATGAACAATGGCCTTATGAAGTAAGCTTCAGCAATACCGATTTGTTGGGTAATGTTACCATCCCGACAGGTTCACCTGAAGATATAACATTGTCCCATTCAGTAAATCTTGATGCATCATCAGCAGACTATGTACTGGGTACAATGAATTTGTTGAATAATGGTGACATGGGTAAGATTGCAAAGGCATTCAAAATTCAGCCTGCTGAAATAGCTGCAGGAACTCTTGCTGCAGGATCAGTGACAGCTAATGGACCAACAGAAGGAAAGATCGCAATTGCCAATACCAATCCTGACGGTTCAATAAGTTATGCTTATTCTGCTAATGGAACAGGATTCTGGATAATGGCAGACGGAACAGCTGGCAAATGGGGTGATAGTCCTGTATATTTTGAATACAATTTCACAGGATATAGCCTTGCTTATGGTCACAAGCCTGGAGCAACAACAAAGGATAAGTCTTATACAATACGTCCAACAATGGTATATATGAAAGACGGCAAACTGTATAAGGCAGTAATAGATTTACAAATGAACTTCTGATAATGAAAAGAATCATCATCTGTTTTGTAGTTCTTGCCATGACATCTCTTGGCATGAAAGCACAGAAACTGGTATATATTCCTGATTCTCTGAAAGCATATAATTTGGATAATCCAAATGAAAGATGGTGCTGGAAGCACTCTGCGCAGACAGACAATCTTGTGTTTTTCTGGGAAAAGGGATTCGGAGACAATCCGCTTTGTCCACCAGACCTTGATGGACATCCGATGAAGGTGGATATTCAGAATCTAGAGAATCGTGTAGAAAGTTTCTATCAATTCTTTCGTGATTCGCTGCGCTTCTCTTTACCTGGTAGCAAGGCTGACAAATACAAGATGATGGTAATGATAAACTATTCGCTTGACGGAACTGCCTATGGTGGTACTTATGATAATTTCATAGGTGCCCTGTGGGTAGCTCCCAATAGAATACAAGACAAAAAGCTGAATTGTCTGGCACATGAACTTGGACATTCTTTCCAACTTCAGATATCGGCAGACAGTATAAGTGATATCTGGGGAGGAAACGGATTCTTTGAGATGACGAGCCAATGGATGTTATGGCAGGTAAATCCTAATTGGGTGACAGATGAAAATTATCACTTTCAGGCTTTCCGTAAACTCACTCACAAGGCTTTCCTATCGATTGATAATATATACCATTCTCCTTATGTGTTGGAATATTGGGCAGAAAAACATGGATTGGATTTTATAGCCAAACTATATCGTAACGGGAAAATAGAAGAGGATCCTGCATTGACATATATGCGTATGTGCAAGATAAATCAGAAACAGTTTAACAATGAAATGTTTGATTGCTATACACACTTGTTGAACTTCGATTTCCGACATGCATATAATGAAACTCGTCCTTATGCATGCACATTTTCCACGCCGATGGATTCTGTTGGCATAAACACTTATCGTATTCCTGCTGATATGGCTCCTGAGGAATATGGATTCAATGCCATAAAACTGGCAAAACCACTAAAGAAAAACAATATTAAAATAAAGGTAAAAAGGTTGTCAAAGGATAATGGGTGCGACTTGAAATATTCGCTTGTGGAAGAGCCGGAATGTTATTATCTGCTTGTGATGAACGCACCACGTAAACATGTGATGTTACAGCATCCTGATGAATATGATAATAATTTAAATGCAAAACCTGCTGTTATTGAATATCAAATATCAGTTAAAGGTACTAATATTTTGAAATAAAATAAATAAAAAGTATCTTTGCAGTATATACTAATGTATACAAAGATACCTATGAAAAGAATAATGTCGCTTATTTTTGCTCTGATCATATCATTACTATCCTTTGCCGGTACACAGCAACAGGACATTAGATACCATAATATATCCATGCAGGACGGGTTGCGCTCAAATGCAGTCCGAAATATTGTCCAGGATAAATTCGGGTTTGTATGGCTTGGAACTGATAATGGACTATGCAGATATGACGGGACAAGCGTTCATTATTATACGATCTTACAACAGGGTACTGATCAATATATATCAGCTCTGCAGAACACCGAAAATGGATTGCTTGTAGGTACTGCTCATGGTGCATTTTTGTTTGATTATAAGTCTGAGACATTTATACCGTTTGCAAAAGTATTGAAAAAGCTGATAAACCATTTCACGTCTGATGCCGACGGAAACATCTGGATAGCAACAATGGGGCAGGGAGTTGCTAGATACTCTCCCAAAACAAAGACTTCTCGCATCTATCAATTTAAAGCTAATAAGGGAAATATTTCACAGGTGTTTGTAGATAGTCGCAATCAAATTTTCGCTATATCCAATTGGGGTAAGTATTATATTTACAAACTAAATAAAGCCACTAACGAGTTTGTACCTTTAAATACACGGGGTGGCAATTATGGATCTTTAGCAATAACAAAAGCTTATGATGGAAGTATTCTGTTAGGAACATGGGAAAATGGTTTGTGCAGAATTAATGATGACGGCAGTATCGAGACATTGCTTGATCCGTCTATATCAGGAACTGCACATCATATACATACCCTTTTCGCACAATCTTCACAAAGTGTTCTTATAGGTTGTGACGATGGTTTGATTTCTTATAATCCGCAAACTGGTGAGTGGCATGTTGTGAACGAACATGCAGAAGAAAGAGCATCTCTAAGTGAGAGGTTTATTTATTCTATTATGCGTGACAACGAAGGAGGATTATGGTTTGGTACATTTTATGGTGGAGCAAATTATCTTTCGCCAGTTGGAGAGCGCTTCTCAAACTATACGTGCCATGGCAAAGGAAATGGTTTCTGCGGAAATGTCATATCGCGCTTTTGTGAAGATAATAATGGTAGCCTTTGGATAGCAAGTGATGATGGAGGACTTAGTCGCATGTCTGTTTCTACTCATCAGATTGTTCCATATCCAGGAAGTTCCGTACTTTCTAAATATAATGTTCACGCATTGTGTAATGATGGTAAATATTTATGGATAGGAACATATACAAACGGAATAATACGTTTGGAAAAGTCTACTGGCGCAATGAAGAAATATACACAGCAGCAGGGACTTTACGGCAGCAGTAGTTATGCGATATATAAAGACCATAATGGAAAGATATGGGCTGCTACAATGGAAGGTATAAATCTGTATGATCCGGTAAAAGATTCGTTTCATAAGATATGTGCCACAGAAATACTTACCATTGATATTAAAGAGGATAAAAATGGATTTATGTGGTTTGCTACTCAAGGTGGAGGAATCATAAAATACAATGTTGCCACAAAAAAAATCAAGATATATCGCCATAGTAAAAGACAGGGCTCAATACCTTCTGATCAGGTGAACTGCATCCATATAGGTGAAAACGCTCAGATTCTTATTGCCACATCAACTGGTATTTGTAGCTATGACCAGAAAACTGATACGTTCAATCCTATACCTTTAAATATAGATATAAAGGATGTTGGAAGTATCATAGAGGATCAGGGCATCTTGTGGATATCAACTACACATGGTATAATAAGATACGTAAAGGGAGAGGGACTGCAGTTGTTTAATCGCTATGATGGTCTTTATTCAGAAATTTTTCAACCTAATGCGGGTATAAAGACATCAGACGGATGCATCTATTTTGGAACAACAAGTGGCTTTATTGGTTTCTATCCATACCAGATAAAGGCAAACAATATTCCGCCAGCTGTATATATCACGGGATTAGAACTCTTTAACAAGCCTGTTAATGTAGGTGATGACAGGTTGCCGGAGTCGCTTAACAGTATAAAGAAATTAAACTTGTCTTATAAGGACCACATGTTCAGTATCTCCTTTGCGAGTCTAAGCTATTGCAGCCCTGAAAAAAATCAATATGCCTATATGCTTGATGGATTTGACAAGGAATGGAACTATGTTGGCAATCAGCATAAAGCAACATATACAAATATACCTGCTGGAACATACACTTTCAGGGTTAAGGCTACCAATAATGACGGATTGTGGAGTTCAAAAGAGGCAACGCTTCTTATTGTTATTCATCCACCATTCTGGTGGACTCTGCCCGCAAAGCTTATATACATTATATTGATATTAGCGGCAATATATTTCAGCATGCAGTATAAACTGAAAGGTGCAGAAAACAAGCATAAGGAGGAAATACGCAAGTTAAATATTAAACAGGAAGAGGATACACGTAAGGCAAGGCTTAACTTCTTTACGATGATAGCACATGAGATTCGAACTCCTGTGACTCTTATTATCGGTCCGCTAGAGAGCATCAAAAATGAATTATGCGAGAAGCACTCTGCTTTTAGTTCACAATTATCTATTATTGATCGTAATGCACACCGTTTGCTAGAACTTGTAAATCAATTGTTGGATTTCAGTAAGGTTCAACAACAAGGTCTGCTTGTTAATTATGATTCGTGTAATATTGCCGAACTGTTAAGCTCTGTTGCAGAGAGGTTTGCTCCGTCTTTTCATCAGAAGGGCATTTCTTTTTCGGCTACATATCCACCTAAAGATTTTGTAGCTGTAATAGACCGTGAGGGGATAACTAAGGTTGTAAGCAACTTGATGTCTAACGCGCTTAAATATTCTCGTTCACTTGTAAAACTTGATGGCAGTGTAAATCCTGTCGACAATACGTTTACTATTGTGGTTGAAGACGATGGAGAAGGAATAAGCAAGACTGACTTGAAACGCATCTTTAATCCTTTCTTTCAAGCCAGCGACAACAAGCCTGGAACTGGTATCGGCTTGAGTATTGTTAAGCAGATAGTTGAACAGCATCATGGAACGGTGAATGTAGTGTCTGAAAAGGGAAAAGGAGCTAAGTTTATCATTACGTTATCTGATGTCATAAACGAAAAAACAGATAAAGAAACGGTAACTTGTGAAAGTATATCACAGGAAGACACGAATGCTGATAGCTATCAAAGTGATGAATTAGACAAGAATACGCAGTCGAATATAAGTGAGTCTGTTCCAACAATGCTCATTGTTGATGATGATCCTGATATGCTGGCTTTCATATCATCTAATTTTGCCAAGTCATATACTTTGTTTACAGCGCAGAACGGCGTTGAGGCTTTAGAAATATTACATAAGAAGACAGTTTCATTGATTGTCAGTGACTGGATGATGCCTGAAATGGATGGTGCTGAATTGTGCCGCAGAATACGTAAAGATTATACAATAAGTCATATTCCTTTTATCATGCTTACAGCCAAGACGGATAACGATTCCAAAGCAGAAAGTATGGATTGTGGTGCAGATGCATATATTGAAAAGCCTTTCTCAATGAAATATTTAGAAGCCTGTATTCGTAACATGATAGAAATGCGTCATTTGCTTATGCAGAAGTTCTCAAGTCTGCCATCTGAACCAATTTCTAGAATAGCAAATACAACTGTTGACGATGAATTTCTTACGCGTATGAATGCTATTATTGAGGACAATATATCTAATACAGAACTCAACGTGGCTTTTCTTGCTTCTGAACTCGGAATAAGCAGAAGCGGACTGTTTGCAAAGATAAAGGCTTTGGCTGACGTTACGCCGAATGAAATGATACAGGTGATAAGACTCCGCCGTGCAGCTGTGCTTTTGCAGCAAAACAAGTATCGTATAAACGAAGTGTGTTACATGGTGGGATTCAATAGTCCAAGTTATTTTACAAAGTGTTTTCAAAAGCAATTCGGAACAAAGCCGGGAGAACATTTGGCATAGATGAGATAAGAAATATAAAAGGCTTCTTTGTTTTATTTAAAAATAAAACATTATCTTTGCATGGGTGAATAAAATTATACCAATGAAACGCTTATATATCTTTCTTATTTCAATGTCTGCTTTCATCTCTACGTTTGCACAGCCTGCTTTCGTTGATAAATGCAATATGTCTTATCTAAATATGCTGAGCGGACTTCCAAGTAATTTTGTTGACGATATATATAGTGACAGTTTCGGCTTTATATGGATTTCCACTCATGGTGGTGGACTCGTAAGATATGATGGATTCTCATATCGTTATTTTGGAGTCGGAAGTGATGGAATGTCACTAAAGAGCAATACTTGTCATAATGTTGTTGAAGATAGATTTCATCGTCTTTGGATCAGTTTCGAGGAATGCACAGAAGTGCTAGACCTTAAAACGATGCATTCGATTGTGCCTAAGAGTAAAAACGATGAATTAAAGCGCATTATGAGCCAAATGTCTGTAAAGGTGTATTGCGACAGTAAGGGGTATATTTGGATTGTAGAAAGAAATGATATATGCCGGGTTGAATTTGATGAATCCGGAGATGTAAAAGATATTATTAAATTCGGATATACCAACAATACTCCTGATATTGCGATTACCGATATAAATAATGATGGTTCTGTTTGGGCTGCTATTGATGGAGGATTATATCGGCTTGTGGTTTCAAATCATGAGATTGTGCGCATGGACATTTCGCCGACATTCAAAGATCTTCCGGGAATATATGTTACGTCTATTTTGAATTATCAAGGTAGTATATGGATAGGTACAAATGTTGGGCTGATGAGATATAACACGCTCAACAGACAAGTTAAGGTATATAAAAACACAATAGGAGAGAAGTCTCTTTCTCATTCTTATATATCAGCGTTAGCTTTGTCGCCAGATAATCATTTGGTTATTGGAACACTTTGTGGTGTAGACATGTATAATCCCGAAACTGATGATTTTTCACATTGGAACATGTCAAGCAAGGTAAATCCATTGAGTAGTAATTTTATTAATTGTATTTATTCACTAAATGGATTTCTGTGGGTTGGAACCGAGACTGGTGGTATAGCGCAACTCGCTCCAAGACAGTTGAGACTTGAAAACTTTATACATACAGACGAAGCTACGAGTTTGTCTCCAAATGCTTTAAACGCAATGTATGTAGAGCCAAATGGTACACTCTGGGCTGGAACTGTTGAAGGCGGTTTGAACAGAATGGAAAGAGGAAAAAGCTCTTTTACGCATTTCACGACTTCTAATTCTGCATTATCTCACAATAGTGTGTCAACTCTTGCTGTTGACGCAAAGCGTAGACTATGGGTTGGTACATGGGCTGGAGGTCTTAATCTTGTTGATTTAAAAACTCATCGTACTGTTTCACGTCTTAATGTGCCTCAGAAATATAAATCATTGCTTAACTTTATCGGGGCTTTGGCTTACGATAAGTACAATAACATCATGTGGATAGGCAGTAATGACGGCATATTCGCTTATGATATTAACACGAATACCGTATTTGATCCTTTTAATGGAAACCGTGATATACGAGGTGCTATAGGCTCTATTGTTGACAGATATGGTTATCTGTGGATAGGATGTGTTACTGGTGTTGTTAAAATCAATTTGAAATCACCTGGAAGGCGTTGCCATAGATTTAACTATGTTCATATCACAAATAAACTTGATGATTCAAAGAGCGGAATAATAGATAAGCTATGTGCTTTTTGTCAGACTCAAAACGGCACATTATGGTTAGGTAGTAATGGATACGGACTATATAAGCGCATCATAGATAAGAATGGACATGAGACTTTCAAGGCATATACACTAAGGGATGGATTGGCAAACAATTCTGTTAAGGGCATTGTTGAAGATAATAATGGCATGTTGTGGATAACAACTGAAAACGGCCTTTCGCAGTTCAATCCTAAAACAGAGACGTTTACAAACTATTCTGCAAATGACGGATTATTGTCTTCACAGTTCTATTGGAATTCTGCTGTGAAATCGGCTGATGGAATAATCTATCTAGGAAGTGATAAAGGATTAACGATATTGAAGGGTGATAACTCTGATGCTCTTTACAAGGGGCATTTAAGGTTTACCAGACTTATGGTTGACAATGAGGAGATATATGCAGGAAGTCGTTTCTTGGATGAAGATATATCCATTGCTCATGAAATAAATATCAGAGAGGGTGATAAGTCTTTGTCAATTGATTTTTCTTCGCTCAACTATGGTAATGAGAATCGTGGAGGTTACTATTACCGTATGAAGGGATTTGAGGATGATTGGATTCCTTTGAAACCAGGAGAACATAGCGTCAGATACACAAGTCTTCATTCAGGTAGCTATCAGTTTGAAGTGAAATACTCTTCAGCTGTTACGAATGGAACGGGAGATGTTATTTCAATAGATGTGAATGTGGCTCCTTATTTTTGGAAGAGCTGGTGGTTTGTTTCTATATTACTTTTGGTCTTGACTGTGCTTGGCAAGTATGTTTATGAATGGCGCATAACAGAGTTGCGTCGACGTGAGGCAGAAAAGCTGATGCGCCCGATAGAAGAAGCCATAAGGGAGAGTGACGAACCTAATAAGTTGCAGTCGCGTATAGAGGATATCCTTAGCAATCAGCGAAAGTTTCATGAAAGTAAGATAAAGAGTTTTGAGGCTGACAAGGAAGAATTGAAACTGAACAACAAACCGTTTATAGATGATGTAATTGCTATTTTGGAAAAGAACTATATGAATTCTGAATTTGGTGTAGGTGAACTCGCTGATGAAATAGGCATGAGTAGGGCAGTGCTTAGTCGCAAGCTGTGTGCTGATACCGGACTTCCTACAAGTCAGTTCATCCGTAATTACCGTCTAGGAATAGCCAAAGATATATTAATAAAGAATCCTGGCAACAGAAACATCACAGAAATAGCTTACAAGGTAGGTTTTAATGATCCTAAGTATTTCACTCGCTGTTTCACTCGTCAGTATGGTTCATCACCAACTACCTATAAGAGCGAATAACATATTGCGCAAGTAATAATAGGGATAATTGCATGTTATATTGAAATCATTGATGCCATTGTAACAATTAAAGACAGATTCTCCTTTATTTTTGGATTATACAAATAGGTTAAGAGCAAAGCCTTAATCATTCATGGCAGGCCAACTCCTAACAATCAGTAAATGAATTTCCCCGAAAGTAAAATAACTTTCGGGGAAATATTATAGTAGCAATTATTTTTTCCTTAATGATTAGGAAAATAATCTTTGCAAGTTCTTACTGTATTGATGCCTGATATATTTTATCAATGGAGTCTTTCAGCATCTTATTAAAGTCTGCATCAGACTGACTGCTGCTTAAACCTTGTAACAATGCTCTAGAGAAGCTAGCAATCATTTTGTGATTATGAGTAAGCTTTTCGCAGGCTTCATCTTGTGAATATCCACCAGACAACGCAACGACACGTACAACATGAGCGTCACCCATCAAGTCGGCATAGAAGTTGTCAATGCTCGGAATGGTTAACTTGAACATTACTTTCTGATCTTTACCCAATGCTTCCAGAGCCTCTTTGATATATTTCTTAAGGAGTTCTTCACATTTGGTCTTTTCAGGAGCATGAATGTCTACTTCAGGTTCAATGATAGGAACAAGATCGTAGGCAATGATTCTTTTGGCAATTTCAAACTGTTGGTCAACAACTTTTTTAATACCTTCTTCATTTGCCTCCTTGATCACTGAGCGCATCTTTGTACCAAAGATATGTCTCTTTTGTGCCTGTTCCAGTAGGTCATCCAATTCTGGCATTGGTTTCATCACCTGTACACCGTTTTCCAAATCAGCTAGTCCCTTATCTATTTTCAGGATAGGAACAACTTTCTTTTCTTCCCAAAGGTAATCAGCGGTATATTTATCGTCGATCTTACGGTTCATCGTATTCTCAAACAGAATGGATGCGATGATTCTGTCACCTTTGAAAGCAGGTGCTTTGATGACTCTTGTACGCATCTGATGAACAAGCTGGTACATTTCTTCTTCAGTAGTCCACGCATCTTCACTAACGCCATATTGCTTCAAGGCTTTTGGTGTACTGCCACCACTCTGATCAAGTGCGGCAATGAATCCTTTAGCGGATGTCATTTGTTTTAATTGAATTGCATTCATAATTTTATATTTTAATCTTGTTATTTTAAAACACAGAGCTTTTTGTTATTTGTCTGTTTGCAAGTCTGGCATCTCTGTTTATTTCGCCAGTCCTTGTTGAGCAACAGCTTCCTGTTTGCGCTTGATTTCTTCTGCATTGCCCAAGTAGAAGTCTCGAACAAGTTTTAGATTGTCATCAAACTCAAAGACATAAGGAACTGCTGTCGGAATATTCATGTCACTGATCGCTTCATCAGAAATACCTTTTAGATGTTTTACGATGCCACGCAGACTGTTACCATGGGCAACGACCAGTATATTGTCAACCTTCATTAGTTGAGGAAAAATTTCACACTCCCAGTAAGGCATAACTCTTTCTATCGTTTCTTTCAGGGATTCCGTGTCTGGAATATATTCAGGAGGAATAGAGGCATAACGTGGGTCGTGTCGCGGATTATCCAAATCGTCTTTTGACAGAGGCTGGGGAGCGATTTCAAAACTTCTGCGCCATATATGAACCTGTTCGTTCCCATATTTTTCAGCTGTTTCGCTCTTGTTCATTCCTTGAAGGAAACCGTAATGCTTTTCGTTCAGTCTCCATGATTTAAAGACTGGAATCCAGTCTTCATCCATTTTATCCAGAACACAGTTGAGTGTTTTTACAGCTCTCTTTAAATAAGAGGTGTAAGCAACATCGAAAGAATAGCCTTCCTTTTTTAAAAGAGTTGCTGAATTTTCAGCCTCTTCAATACCTTGAAGAGATAAGTCTACGTTTGTCCAACCTGTAAATCGGTTTTCTTTGTTCCACTGGCTTTGACCGTGTCTAATCAATACTATTTTTTTCATATCTTTTGCGAATTAAATAGAATTATACTTAAACAGGCCGAAGAAAATTCTTCAGTTTTATTATTGGTAGTAGTAGCCAAAGTATGAAGTTATCTCTGACCTGTTGGTAAAGATACTAATAAATTTAATATAGAACTAATTTTTGATGGTTTTTAACTATTTGATGATGATAAAAAAGTTGAGTACAAAGAAAAGTTTTTTTAATGCCACTAATGTCACTTTGTCACAAACCCTTTATTTATAAGGGATGAGCGAGTGACATTAAGTGACATTATCGGGATAAAAGTAACATTAAGTCCTAGATTACACCTGTTTTTTGCGTTTTTTTTAGCTACGAAGCTACGGCATCTATTTCTATATATATAATGTACGTGCGAGCACGCGTACACCTAGGGTTTTGAAAAATACAAGTGTCGAAGTGGCAACTTAATGAATATCAATATTTTATCGACGAATTTGAGTAAATAAAGTGACGATAATCTGACAGTCAAATTTCAAGTTTTGCATGCGTTTCCATATAGAAACAGTTCCGTTTCTATATAGAAACGGAAACGTTTCTACGATGTTTTACCTCCTATTCCTTCGTAAAACGCAGTGCGTTTTACGAAGAAACGCACTCCAAAACATCGTAAAACGTATCAAATTACTTTGTAAAACGCAATGCAATACGATGAAATTTTTCTCCCATATTTTACCGACGAATACCCGTTACTTTATTCTACCCGAAAGAAGTTCTAATAAATTGATGCTCAACGGATAGACACCACGACACTTGTATTTTTCAAAACCCTAAGTGTGCGCGTGCGCACGCATGTGTATTATAATGTGTAGCACCACAGTAATTAAAACTTTGGCTAACTATCTAACCTAAATCCAATTGCATGGACAAAATTTTTGCAGTATCTTTGCAGAGAATCCAGCGGAATTCGGCAGAACATTTAAACAAGCTTGGAAATTCTGCCCTCGTTTACTGCATCTATGTATACATCCTCAGTACCTCTGATGCAACCAACAGATCTTTCTCTTTAACTGGATTTATAGAGAATATCACTTTCTAAATTGACGAAGAATCAACTTCATAGAAATCTTTCTACATTCTTCTCTTTTCGTCGTTTCCTGCACCAGTTCCCTTATATCTAGTGTGATATTCATTGAAACTATAGGTTATTGTCATTCCTATGGAGTGATCGTGGAGATTAGATTTATTTTGGGTGATAATATGTTCTGAATATAGTTTGCGATTCATACGCTGAGTATTAAATATATCATTTGCATATACATTTACGCTAAGGGCTTTGTTGAAGAATGATTTGTGTATAGAAAAGTTTGTACCCCAATATGGTCTGCCACTAAAGAATCCATCATCACCATAGCTATCAAAAATTGTTGCAATTATGGCAGAAAATGAATTGGATATCTTAAACATGTTTTTTACGTTTAAAACGATGTCAGGTTTGTTAAGATTCACACTAACACCGTGTTTCTTAGAATCCATGAACTGCTGATTATACATTGCTTCAAATGTAGGTTGGTACCAATCGAATTTAGGAGACATGATTATTGAGAAATTTATGTTTTGCTTGTGTGGATAGTTCATTAAAATGGCATAGTTAATTTCCTCACCTTTATATAAATAGTTTCTCCACATTATAGCATCCTTTATGTAGGAGTATCCGGCAGAAATATTAAACCATGAAAATGTCATTGTTGTTTCTAAATTGCGTATTATACTTTTGTTAAGTGATGGATTTCCACATTCGTATTCGTATTGGTCATCATATAGCTTATTATCTTGTAATTGCCGATATGTAGGAAGTACTGTTTTTTCTTCATAGTTGATTTGGAAACCACATTGATCTTTATTCCATGAAACTGATATTGACGGAAACCAATTACCATAACAGCGTGACAAGTCATTTTGTTTAACTCCAAAAGAGTAATAGTTAGAGACTAAATATTCGTATCGCATGCCGATATTGAAATTCCAGTTATTTACTTGCTTCTCAAATTCAGCAAATCCTGCAATATTGTTTTCTTTTATATTGTTTTGCGAATTGTCTACATATCCTTCTTTAATAGTATATTCACCTGATGATTTAGTATGGGTGAGTTCTGTTCCCCAGTTAATTGTACCGATATTCTTTAATGAATAATTCATCACTAATTTTTCTGCTATCATACGGTTGGCATTATTCGAATGCGTGTTTGTCTTCCTATTTTCAGATTCTTGGTTAATTTCTTCGGTGTGAGTATCTATGCTATTTCTATTACTATAATATGAACTATTAAAATCAATACCAATGTGACCAATCTTTCCTACATAATATAGGTCGATTTCATTATCAGGTCCATATTGGGCATTGTAGTTATCAGTTATAGCTATAGTATTTTCTTTTATGTTATTGCGCAGAATATCGTAAGTTCCATTTTTATTGCCATGCCTAAAAAGATCATCATCTAGTGTATATGACAATCCTATTGAGTTCTCTTTATCTATATCATAGTTCATGCCTACTTTACAAGAAATATTAGCAAATCTGGTGTATGCGCTGAAAATTTCGTTTTTTTGTAGCTGATAGTCATCAAATAACATCTTTGTTTGTGTATTGCAGTCTTGAATAAAATTATTGTTACAAAAAAACATGTCAGTGAATAATTCTAAAGCTTTCTTTTGATAATTCAACGTAAAGTCGTTATAGCCACTGGTCTCGCTGTTATTTGAAATGTCAGAACTGTTATTTATGCTTATTCCATTTGTTTGTTTTTTGATGGTCTTTATGCGAATAACAGACTGAACAGTTGCACTGTATTCTGCTCCAGGACTTGTTATGACATCTATGCTTTTTATTTCATCTGATTTCAAACGTGTTAAGTCGGTAGCGTTATTCACCTTTTTGTTGTTGATATAGATATCAGCTTCACCTTTGGCAAATACACTAGCTTTTCCGCTTTGCTTGTCAAAACTAACTCTTGGTAATAGTGCTAGCAATTCTGATGCTGTGCCGACATTACTGAGTAATGAATTCTCAATGTTTATGGTCATGCCACCCTTTACCATTTTATATTGAGGTCGGTTTGCCTTTATAGTTACTCCCTTTATGATCATTTGAGCAGGGTGTAACTGTATAGTGCCTATATCTGTGTTGGTATAAGTCTTTTTGAAAGTTTTGTATCCAACATAAGAAACGCTTGCTATTACTTTTTTAGCATCGCATGGAATAGCAAAGTATCCGCTTTCATTACTTACGCCGTTGCCTATAATAGTAGAATCTGCCGTTGATAATAATGTGATGTTGGCAAACTCTGCGGGTTGATTATTCTCGTCAATAATGCGACCTTTATACCTATTGCTCGTCTTTTGTATACATTCTACAAGTATGGAGTTTGATATTTGGCTCATCTTTATAGGATAAAAACCTATTAATTGCTGAATGGCATCGGTAACAGTTATGTTGTGTATGTTAGCAGTTACTTTGAAGTCTTCAAGTTCATTATATATGAAATTAATAGCATATTTATTTTGTAAGCTATTTATATCTTCCAATGCTTTTGATATTGGCACATTCACATATTTCTTGTTTATTCTTTGTGCGTATATTGGACAAGCCAATGCACAGATTATAATGATTATTAGTTTTCTCATGATTTTATTCTACTTTATTATCAAGAGTCTTAGAGAAGATATCGCTTACAATATCTTTGCATTCTTCCTCATCATATATGATGGATTCGGCAAGATTATACATCTTCTCGTAGTATCGCTTGAATATTCTTTCTATATTAGTTTTTGGCTTCATATAATAACTATACAGTTCAGAAAGTTAGAAAACTAAGCAAAACAATGTTTTTTTTCATTTAGTTCTAAAAAAAAAGTTTAGTAAGTCTGTGTCTTGCATAAACAGTTCCTTATTTTTATATTATGTGCAAAGATAAAGCTTTCTAATTAATATATAATATGAATCTATTAAAAAAGTTTTTTAATTATTTGCTTTCGTTGGGATACTCTTAAATGATAGTTGTAATGCTGAGAGAATAATAATTTTTAATGATATAATGTCGTGTGAATGCACTGTTTTTATAAAATAACTTCTTGTATTTTAACTAAAAGTATAAGTAAACAAAGCCTTTTAGTAATGTTGGATAAATTTAGCAAATACACCTAAATACATGTTTGTCCACCTAATAGATTGATTTGTCCACCATCTATTTTTACTCTTTATCTATATTTGCGACATTAATTATCATAAAATCTATTAACATTAATAACTAAAAACAATTAAAATGAGAAAACATTTATTCTCAGTGATGCTTGTTCTGAATTTTATGGGAGGTCTTATAGTAAGCCCTTTACCCATGGTCGCTTCAGTAACACAGACAGAGATCATTCAGGTCAAAAGTCGTGTTGTAGACCAAGATGGACAACCTCTTATTGGTGCAACCGTCAAAGTTAAAGGTTCCAATGTAGGAACTGTGACGGATCTAGAAGGTGCTTTCCAATTAAATGTTCCTGCTAATGCTATTTTGTCAGTGAGCTATATTGGTTATAAAGATAGCGAGATCGCTGTTCGTGGTCGTGCTATCATTGACCAAATTCAACTCACTTCTAATGACTTGACGCTTAATCAAGTTGTTGTTGTCGGCTACGGAACACAGAAAAAAGCAGACCTTACAGGTTCTGTTTCTATCGTAAATGCAGAAGAGATGAAGAAGGTTTCTAACTCAAACATCTCTACAATGCTTGAAGGTAAGGTTCCTGGTGTTCAGATTACAACAGACGGTCAACCTGGTGCCGATCCTACTGTAAGGGTACGTGGTATCGGTTCATTTGGAAGCACAGCCCCTCTATATGTAATAGATGGTGTGCCTATGGGAACTTCTATCCGTGACTTCTCTCCTAATGACATCGCCTCAATTCAAGTACTGAAGGATGCCTCTGCTGGTGCTATTTATGGTTCGCGTGCAGCTAACGGTGTGATTATCATTACAACAAAGAATGGTCAAAAAGATCAACCATTAAAGGTTGGATATTCTGGCTACTTTGGTGTTGATAAAGTTTCAGGTGGTGTTTATGATGTGATGAATTCAGATCAGTATAGTAATTATCTTGGTAAGGCATGTGCAAACTCTAACACGGCTCTACCTGGAGGTTATAGCCTTGATGCAAATACTGGTCAATACCGTTTTATGGATAATACCAATACTGATTGGTTCAATGAGGTATTTAAAACAGGTATCCGACAGAATCATAACGTAAACTTTAGTGGTGGTAGTACTAGTAGTACTTATAATGTAGCCCTTGACTACTTCGAGCAGAAGGGTACGCTTGAAGGTGCTGGACCAAACTACAAGCGTTACAACGCACGTGCCAACAATACTTTTGAAACTAAGTTTATTAAGTTCCGTACCAGTATGGTTTACTCACATTCAAGCCAAGACAATATGGGACTTTCTAATGCTTCAGAGTATGTTCAGGGATTGTATGGTGATGTAACCAACGTATTGCGTGGAACATTGTTGATGCAACCAACTATTAAGGCTTATGACTCATCTACATGGGTTCTTGACGATAAGGTGGGTTCTGCAAGCAACTATAATTATGATGCATACGGTTATGGTGTATATTATGATAATATTCATGGTGATATATCTGCATCCAACCCTCTATTGGTAAACAATCTGCTAAAGCGTAATACTGTAGTTGATCGCTTTGTTGGTACAGCTTCTGCTGATGTAGACTTATTAAAGATGATTGGTTTGGGCAATAAAAACCACCATCTGAATTATAAGATTAATCTTTCATACAGTAATACACACGCTAAGGACAATACTTGGATATCTGCATGGATTCAGAGTAATCGTGTTTATCTAGACAAGAGTAATGAACGTCTTACAAAAGGTGAGCGTACATACAATGATGCGTTGATTGAAAATACTCTTACTTATGATGGTAAGCTAGGACTGCACAACATCAACCTTGTGTTAGGTCAGACATACGAAGAGGAAAATTCAAATATGCTAACAGGGTGGGGCGTAAACTTCTCTGAGCCTTACTTCTTGCAACTTCAGAATGCAGCCAAAACATATTCTTCATCTTATGAATATAAGCATGCTTTAGCTTCTTATATTGCTCGTCTTAATTACAACTATGATGAGAAATACCTGATATCTGCAATCATCCGTCGTGATGGTAGTTCACGTCTTTCTAAAAATATCCGTTGGGGAACATTCCCTTCTGTATCTGTAGGTTGGCGCTTTGACAAGGAAAAATTCTTCCCAATCAGTCGTGATATCGTAAATATGTTTAAGGTTCGCGCCAGTTATGGTGTACTCGGTAATGAGAATATTGGTGAGTACCAATACATGGCTACGATGAATCGTAACAACATGACTTACAGTTTCAACAATACTGCTGTTACAGGTTCTGCCATATCTACTTATGTAAATGATAATATTGCATGGGAGAAGAAGAAAACTACCAATATAGGTATTGACCTAGCTATGTTTGATAATCGCGTTGAGTTTACTGCAGAGTGGTACAAAAACCGTTCAGAGGATTTACTATACGGAGTTCCTGTTCCTGCACAAGCAGGTGTTTCAAACACAAGCGTTACAATGAATGCAGCTTCTATGGACAACAGTGGTTTTGAGTTCTCAGCCACATATCGTAACCATGATAACCCATTGAAGTATGATATCAGTGCCAACCTTAGTACACTGAAGAATAAGGTTACTTCTTTAGGTTTCGGAACTAATTCATATATCTCAGGTTCTTATGCTACATACGTAGGTCATGAAGTAGGTCAGTTCTATGGTTGGGTTTACGAAGGTATTGCACGTACGCAATCAGATTTGGACAATCATGCTACACAGCAAGGTGCCAACGTAGGCGACTGTCTTTACAAGGATGTAAGTGGTCCAAATGGCACTCCTGATGGTAAAATTGATGCTTACGACCAAGTAGTCCTTGGTAGTGGTTTACCAAAGATAAACTTCGGTTTGAGTGCGCGTCTTGAATATAAGAACTTCGATTTGACTATTTCTACTTATGGAGCACTAAACTATCATGTATCAGACGATATTTATAATAGTCTTAATTCATGTTATGGATGGGGAAACAAAGATGTATCAATCTTAAATGCCAATCAATATTCTGCTGATGGTCAGACATACATCTCTAGTGTTCCACGTACTTATGTAACAAACAATGCTTCTTTGGCATGGAATGATCTTTTCAGCTCTCGTAAAATTCAGAATGCTGCTTATTGGAAGATTGCCAATATTGAACTTGGTTACAACTTGCCTGGTAAATGGTTTAAAGGTATAATATCTGGTGCGCGTGCTTATATCTCTGCACAGAATGTTTACACCTTTACCGGTTATCATGGTTACAACGTTGACTATGCTGGCGGAACATTCACTCCGGGTTATAATTACAGTTCTTTCCCAACTCCACATACATATATGTGTGGTGTTCAATTCTCATTCTAACATAATATGTATTTTCAATATGAAACTATATAAAATTTCACTGGCCCTTTTGCTGGGTCTTAGCACATTCACATCGTGCAATGATAAGCTGGAACTGATGAATCCTAACCAGCAGACAACAGGTACATTTGGCTATACAGCCGATGACTTGCAGGAAAGCGTTATAGCAGCTTATAACCATATTCGTATGGAAGGTTCTTACGCTCGCGTAGGCTACACTATTGATGTATGCCGTGGTGATGAAGCCTGGAATTCTTCACAAGTATGGTATTTGCCTTTTGACGATCTTAACGAGTCTATTACTGATGGCATCGGTTCGTGGTCTTGGCGTGAATGGTATTATACCATTAATGTATGTAATTTTGTTCTTTCACGTTGCAACAGTGATGATTCACAACTCTCAGAGGCAATGCGTCGCATCAAGGGACAGGTGCTTTTCCTTCGTGGCTTGTCATACTATAACCTTGCAGGATATTATCAGAATCCACCACTTACAACAGACTATAAAGCTTATTCTACGCTAGATGGTCTATATGGCGGTAACAGTACTTTCGATGATGTACTTGATAATGTTGAAAATGATTTTAAGGAGGCTATGACTTTACTTCCTTCACGTGATGAGGGTGGTGTATGGGCTGGCGGTCGTGCCACATGTGGTTCAGCTGCGGGATACTATGCCCGTGCTCTTATGCAGCGCCATAAGTATAGTGATGCTCTTGCTGTATTAAAGGACATTATTGGCAAGAAGTACGGAACATATAAGTTAATGGCAAACTATGGTGACAATTTCCGTGAAGGTTCTGCATATGAGAATAATGCAGAGAGTTTGTTTGAGGTGCAATTCCTTGATTATGGTTCACAGGGTACTGACGATGAGTGGACTCCTGTAAACACAAGTGCTTATGCTACACAGGGTTCTGCTATTGAAAGTAACTTTGGTCCTGGTGCTTATGGTGGATGGGCTGACATCTCTGCTTCACCATGGTTGTATCAACTTTTCAAGGGTGAGCGTACAACAGCTGGCAAACTAGATCCACGCTTATATTGGACTATAGGTACTTATGAGTCTGATTGGGAAGGTTTTGAATATGGTAATACATGTTATACATCTAAACTTACTGCTAAAGACACGGTTGTGACAAACAATAACAACGGTGGTCTGCCTATAGCTAAGTTTACAAACCTGCGTACAGGTCTATATAATAAGGTAGTAACTGGTTTGCATGATGGTATAAATCTTCGTATGATGCGCTACTCTGATGTGTTGCTTCGTGCAGCTGAGTGTGAAAATGAAGTCAATGGTCCTACACAGCAGGCAATAGATTGGATAAATCAGGTTCGTGAACGCGCAAAGCTTGCCGACTTGAAACTTGCCGATTTTCCAAATGCAAATATGCTGTTTGAGCAGATTGCCAATGTAGAGCGTCCAAAAGAGTTTGGTTGTGAGTTTGGTCGTGGGTTCGACCTCCTACGTTGGGGATTCTTCTATAGTGCCGACCGTTTGCAGCAGTTGAAGGAACACGGTACTTTCCGCCGTTCTATTCATCATGCAAAGGATCCTGTGAGCTATTCTAACATAGCTAATGATCCAGAACTTAAGAGTTCTTATGATACTTATGTTCAGGGACACGAGTTCTTGCCTATTAATCAAGATTTGCTTAACAATAATCCTAACCTTAAGGGTAATTCCGCTAATGAGGGAACAGATAACTCTGTCTACTTCAGTCAGAAGGGTTGGACAATACATCCAGTTATAAGTCTAAGCAAATAGAAATAATTTAATACATTTATCTATAAAAGATTATGAAACATCTGAATAAAATAGCATCCATTTTCTGTGGTGCTGCATTTGGACTACTGGCTCTTGCCAGTTGTGAGGGCGGCGACTTGTACAGCGTGAATGCTCCCGACTGGATTTCCCAGAAAATAGACTCAATAGAGAATTCTAAAAAATCAAATGAAGAGGTGTTGGTTGGTATGCAGGAAGACGTGTACACGATCGGTAAGAGTGACTATTCTTCAGGATGGTGGTCTAGCTTCTCTAAATATTATGTTGTTCCTGATGGACAGAAGTGGAATGCTGTGTTAAACCTAAATCTAAACTCTAGTGATGACACTTATTATAAGAACTTCGCCATTGTCATCACAAATGATGTTGACCGTGGTGGTACTGGATATCAGGAATATGGTGCTTACCGTTTTGATGCTACTGGTGATTCTGCCAAGTATAATTCACAATGGGGAAACCGTCTATATTTCAAGTATACCAACAGTACACAGTTGCTCACTCCTGATGCCAACAATAAAGATGCTAACGTACAGAAGCTTGGTGGGAAGGTCACGATAACTGTTGATCGTACAAGTAGCAGCGCCTTTAAAATTAAGATTACGAATGGTACGGTGACGAAGACTTATGATCAGCCATTTAAACTGTCTAATCTCAATGCAGATGCTACTGATACTAATATCCGTTGCTTCCTTGTTCCAGAAGGTTCTTATCTTGATTTCCTACAGACCAATATTGTTCCTATAGGTGGACTTACATCTGCTAAGGATAAGGCTCCTGTATCTATGGTGCTCCAGAATGTTCCTGATGAAGTTACACGAGGCACAACACTTGACAAGGCAATGTCGAACGTATCTGCTGAAGTTACTTATGAGGAAGGTGTGAAGAAGGTAATTCCTGCTTCAGAACTTTATTTCTCTGCTATTACTGATATGGATGTACCAGGAGAGAAGACACTTGTAGTTATATACAACAAGACATTCAAGGGTGAAACTGCAACGAAACCGATTGTTGCGTATGCAAAGTTCAATGTTGTGAACAGTATTTCTTCTATAAAGATTACAAAGGCACCGAGCAGAAGTAATTACTATTTCTTCAATTCGGCAGCAACAAGTGGTATGACTGACCGCACATTGGCTTTTGATCCTACAGGTATGGAAGTCACTGCAACTTATGCTGACGGAACTTCTGCGGTAATGGATAATGCAAAACTCAAGTTCTCTTCTGTTCCTGCTTCAGTCGGTACTTACAACGTTACAGTTAGTTCGGCAAATGGGAAGACCGATAATGTGCCGGTAACGGTATCTGAATCAGAGTCTATATTTGTAACTCCAAATCCTACTGCTCTTGGAACAGCAGATAATACAGGTGCATGGTGGTCTGTATTTACAGATAACATTAAAGTTCCTGCCGGTAAAACTTATGCCGTATCATTCACCAATTATAGTAGTTTGGCAAAGAATTGGAATAATTTCGTCACCATACTCCGAAATTCCGCTAACAAGGAATATTCAGTGGTACGCTCTGACAACTATGGTTGGGGTGATGGATATGCAACATCAAGAAATAGTGGCGGACAGACAGACTGGGCTTCATGGCTATCGGCAATGAACGGAGCTAATGTCAACCTTTATGTCACCAACTGTAACAACGGCACAGCAGATGTACAGGCTGTGATGAAAGGAACTGATGGCAAGACTTACATACAGTATTATCTTGGTGTGAGTACCGTAGACGTAAATGATTTGTGTTTTGCATTTACCATAGACAGTTGTCATTTGGTATTCAAGTCAAGTCTTGCAACAAGCAAGAGATCTCTTTATCGTAAATGATGATATAAAATGAAATATCTGAATATAATATTGTTGTCATTGAGCAGCCTATTTGCTATAGGCTGCTCAGGTGGCGACACTTCTGAAGAAGTTAAGCCAACACCGACAACGCCAACCGGAGTTGATGAACAGTTAGCAAATTATGTTGCACCAACATATAATGATGATTATACGTCAATTGCAAGTTGGGATAATCGCAGTAAATGGAATCTCGCTAATGTTCACGATCCTTCTGTGATGAAAGCTGATGACGGCTATTACTATATGTATCAGACTGATGCATCGTATGGTAATGCACATACCGGACATGGACATTTTTTCTGTCGTCGTTCTAAGAACCTTGTAGACTGGGAGTTTATGGGATCCACAATGTCAAGCCTTCCTTCATGGGTTAAGACCAAACTGAATGAGATTCGTTCTAATATGGGGCTATCTGCCAGCACTGTTAATTTCAATGATGAAACACAGTTCGGTTTTTGGGCACCTTGTGTACGCCGTGTTAGCACTAATTTGTATCGTATGTATTATGTTATCACAATTCCTGGTACAATCAATGGGGATAATACTTGGTCGGAACGTGCTTTTATTGGTATGATGGAAACCAGTACACCATCCAATGTAAGCAGTTGGGTGGATAAAGGATATGTGATTACAAACGCATCAGATAAGGGACTTAATTTCAATGTAAAGTCTAATGATTGGGCTAATTGTTATTTCAAGTATAATGCTATAGATCCTTCATATATCATCACACAGAGTGGTGAACATTGGTTGGTTTATGGTTCATGGCATTCTGGTTTTGCCGCAGTTCAGCTTAACTCTTCTACTGGTTTGCCGCTTAATTCACTGGGTAATCCATGGGGTACTGATATTTCTGCTTATGGAAAATTGATTAATACTCGTCAGATGGGTAACCGTTGGCAAGCTTCCGAGGCTCCAGAGGTTGTATATCATGATGGTTATTATTATATGTTTATGGCTTATGACGAACTGTCTGTCGCATATAATACACGTGTTGTACGTTCCAAGAATATAGATGGGCCTTACGTGGGTATAGATGGTATTGATGTTACCAACAATGGAGGTGACGCATACCCTATAGTTACGCATCCTTATAAATTCTCAAAAGGTTATGGATGGGTAGGTGTATCACATTGTGCCGTATTCGATGACGGGAATGGTAACTGGTTTTTCTCTTCGCAAGGCAGATTTCCTGCTAATGTGGGTGGAAACGCATATAGCAATGCTATTATGATGGGACAGGTACGCAGCATACGCTGGTCAGAAGATGGTTGGCCTGTTGTGATGCCTGAACGTTATGGTGCAGTACCGCAAGCTGCTATAACTGAGAGCGAACTTGTTGGCAATTGGGAACATATCGATCTAAGTTATAATTACGCTAAACAGGATGTTGCAACGGCAATGACTCTGGCGGCTAATCATACAGTTACCGCAGGGACATGGACAGGTGCAACATGGAGTTATAATGCCACAACTAAAGTGCTTACTGTTAATGGTGTTAAACTCTATCTACAGCGTGAAGTAGATTGGGAGGCTTCTCCTCGTAAAGCTACTATCGTCTATGCTGGTTATAATGCTAAAAAGACATATTGGGGTAAGAAAGTAAACTAAGATTAAGTTTGATATACTTATTTTGAATACAGAAGAATGAGACTAAAATTATTAATTACATGTACGGTTTTGCTTTCTTGTTTTATAACAGTGAAAGCAACCGACGGTATTACATCACCATTTGTGCATGATCCTGTGCTCGCTTATGATGGTAGCCGCTATTATATATATTGTACAGGTCAGGGAATACAGGTGTATTCCTCTGCTGATTTAACCAAATGGCGTGATGAGCCTTCTGTATTTAATTCCCCACCACAATGGGCAATGAAGATGGTTCCAGGATATAATGGGCATACTTGGGCGCCAGATATCATATTCTATCAGGGTAAATATCATTTGTTTTATAGTTGTTCTACATTTGGGAAAAACCGTTCTGCAATAGGTCATGCAGAGAATGTAACTCTGAATCCCTCTGATGCACGCTATAAATGGGAAGACAAAGGATGTATCGTTAATTCAGTTCCTGGAAGAAATGAATGGAATGCCATAGATCCGAATATAATCATTGATGTTGAAGGTACTCCTTGGATGACATTCGGATCGTTTTGGAACGGTATTAAATTAGTCAAACTCACTGCTGATATGGATTCAGTGGCTAAGCCTGAAGAATGGTATACTCTGTGTAAGAGAATGAATGATGTTCTACCAGACAGTTTGCCAGGAGATGATGCAGTCGAAGCTCCGTTCATTTATCATCGTGATGGATATTATTATCTTTTTGTATCTTTTGACTATTGTTGCAGAGGATTGAAAAGTAACTATAAAATAGCAGTAGGGCGTTCTAAAGACGTAAAAGGTCCTTATCTTGACAGAGATGGTAAGGATATGTTGCGAGGAGGGGGTAGTATTCTTTTGGAAGGTGATCACAAAACTTATTCTGCAGTCGGTCACTGTTCTGTTTATGATTTCTCTGGCCACACATATCTTTTTGCTCATGGTTATGAAATACATGACAATGGAATGCCCCATCTTGTTAAGAGAGAATTAAAATGGACTAATGAAGGATGGCCTATTATAAATTCTTGAAGATGTTTGAATAGAAAGTTTTAGAAATATCGATTAATCGTATTTTTGACTTGAGTATTAGGGATGATTGGCTGTGAAGTCAACCATCCCTTTTTCATCTTTATAATCCCTTAAAAGAGCAATGTAAACGCATAAATATCATGTTATAAATCATGCTTTGTACCTTATTTTTTAAATTGCACAAAAAGGTTATTCTGTGCACAAAGGGGTTGATTTTGTGCATTTTATTTGGTGCGCTTATAAAAAATAAGTAATTTTGCGACCAGCTTTGAAGCAAAATACACAATTATATATAATAATTTATGAAATTGAAAATCGTTGTACTTGCTAAGCAAGTACCTGACACACGAAATGTGGGAAAGGATGCAATGACAGCAGAAGGCACCGTAAATCGTGCTGCTCTTCCTGCTATCTTCAATCCTGAAGATTTAAATGCCTTGGAGCAGGCTCTTCGTTTGAAGGACCAGAATCCTGGCTCAACAGTTGGAATTCTCACAATGGGCCCTCCACGTGCTGGCGAAATCATTCGTCAGGGACTATATCGTGGAACTGATACAGGTTGGTTGCTTACCGACCGCCTCTTTGCTGGTGCTGATACATTGGCTACTTCTTATGCTCTGGCAACAGGTATAAAGAAAATAGGTGATGTTGATATAGTAATAGGTGGTCGTCAGGCTATTGATGGCGATACTGCACAGGTTGGTCCACAGGTTGCACAGAAGCTGGGATTGAATCAGGTTACTTATGCAGAGGAAATAATAAAGGTAGAAGATGGTAAAGCTACAATCCGTCGTCATATTGATGGTGGTGTTGAGACTGTTGAAGCTCCTTTACCTGTTGTAATTACCGTAAACGGAAGCGCAGCTCCTTGTCGTCCATGCAACGCAAAACTTGTAATGAAATACAAATATGCAACTTGCCCTATGGAACGTAAGGGTGACGAGCCTTGGACAAATCTTTATGCTGAGCGTCCTTATCTTACTCTTAATCAGTGGTCAGTTGCCGATGTTGATGGCGATGCAGCACAGTGTGGTCTTAGTGGTTCACCAACAAAGGTGAAAGCTGTGAAGAACATCGTGTTCCAGGCTAAAGAGAGCAAGACTCTCACAGGCAGTGATGCAGATATAGAGGAACTTATCACAGAATTATTGGACGAAAAGATTATCGGTTAATAGTAGTAGACTTATGAATAACGTATTTGTATATTGCGAGATCGAAGGCACTACTGTTGCCGAGGTATCTCAGGAATTGCTCACCAAGGGTCGCAAGCTAGCTAACGAACTTGGTGTAGAACTTCACGCCGTTGTTGTCGGTACAGGCATCAAAGATAAGGTAGAAAGTCAGATTTTACCTTATGGTGTTGACAAATTGTTTGTTTTTGATGCAGAGGGATTGTTCCCTTACACATCAGCTCCTCATACTGATATATTGGTTAACTTGTTTAAGGAAGAGAAACCACAGATATGCCTTATGGGTGCAACCGTTATCGGTCGTGACCTTGGCCCTCGTGTAAGTTCTTCACTTACTTCAGGTCTAACAGCCGATTGTACACAGCTTGAGATTGGTAGCTATGAAGATAAGAAAACTGGCAAGATTTATGAAGGTCTGTTGTATCAGATTCGTCCTGCTTTCGGTGGTAATATCGTTGCTACAATTGTAAACCCTGATCATCGTCCACAGATGGCGACTGTACGTTCAGGCGTAATGGAGCAAGCTATTTATGACGGTAAGGCAAAGAATGAAGTTGTTTATGCTGACGTTGCAAAATATGTACCTACAACAGATTTCGTTGTAAAGGTTCTCGACCGCCATGTTGAGGCTGCAAAGCATAATCTAAAGGGTGCTCCTATCGTTGTAGCTGGTGGTTACGGTGTAGGAAGTAAAGCTGGTTTCGACCAGTTGGCTTTGCTAGCTAAGGAACTTCACGGAGAGGTTGGAGCTAGCCGTGCAGCTGTTGATGCTGGTTGGGTAGACCATGATCGTCAGATTGGACAGACTGGTTTGACAGTTCATCCTAAGGTGTATATCGCTTGCGGTATCTCTGGACAGATTCAGCATATTTCTGGTATGCAAGATTCTGGTATCATTATCTCTATCAATAATGATCCTGATGCTCCAATCAACAAGATTGCTGATTACATCATCAACGGTACTGTTGAAGAGGTTGTTCCAAAGCTAATTAAGTATTACAAACAGAATAGTAAATAATAAAATGGCAAACTATTATACAGATCATCCAGAGATTGGATTCCACCTGAATCATCCTCTGATGAAGCGCATCGTTGAACTCAAAGAGCGCAACTATGCAGATAAAGAGAATTTCGATGATGCCCCTGTTAACTATGAAGACGCTATAGAGAACTATAAGCGTATTCTTGATATTACAGGAGATGTAGCCGCAAATATCATTGAGCCTAACTCTGAAAGTGTAGACCTTGAAGGTCCACATCTTGAGAATGGTAGAATGATTTATGCTAGCAAGACATACGAGAACCTAGACGCTACCCGTAAGGCTGGTCTTTGGGGTATTTCTATGCCAAGACGTTATGACGGTCTTAACTTGCCTAACATCACATTCTCAATGCTTAGTGAAGTTATTTCTGCAGCTGATGCTGGTTTCCAGAATGTATGGTCACTGCAGTCTTGTATCGACACTCTTTATGAGTTTGCTTCAGAGGAGCAGCGCCAGAAGTATATTCCACGTATTGCAGCCGGCGAAACAATGTCTATGGACCTTACAGAGCCAGATGCTGGTTCTGACCTTCAGCGTGTAATGCTTAAGGCTACACAGGACGCAGACGGTACATGGCGTTTGAACGGTGTTAAGCGTTTTATCACAAATGGTGACTCTGATATTCACTTGGTTCTTGCACGCTCTGAGGAGGGTACAAAGGACGGTCGTGGATTGTCTATGTTTATATATGACAAGCGTGATGGCGGTGTTGACGTTCGTCATATCGAGCACAAGCTTGGTATTCACGGTTCACCAACATGTGAGCTTGTTTACAAGAATGCTAAAGCTGAACTTTGTGGTAACACACGTCTTGGACTTATCAAGTATGTAATGGCACTTATGAATGGTGCTCGTCTTGGTATCGCAGCTCAGTCTGTTGGTGTTGAGCAGGAGGCTTACAATGAGGGTCTTGCTTATGCTAAGGAGCGTGCACAGTTCGGACAGAAGATTATCGAATTCCCAGCTGTATATGATATGTTGTCTCGTATGAAGGCTAAACTTGACGCTGGTCGTTCACTCCTTTATCAGACAGCACGCTACGTAGATATCTACAAGGCTTTGGAAGATATTTCACGTGAGCGCAAGCTAACTCCAGAGGAGCGTGCTGAGATGAAGACATATACTCGTCTTGCTGATGCTTTCACACCTATCGCTAAGGGTATGAACTCTGAATATGCAACTCAAAACTCTTATGATGCTATTAGCATTCATGGTGGTTCTGGTTTCATTATGGAGTATAAGAGTCAACGTTTGTACCGTGATGCTCGTATCTTCTCTATCTATGAGGGTACAACACAGCTTCAGGTTGTTGCAGCTGTTCGCTACATCACTAACGGCACATATCTTTCTATCATTAAGGATATGCTTCAGACTGAGGTTTGCGACTGCGTTAAGCCATTGCAGACACGTGTAGCAAAACTGGTTGATCTATACGAAGATGCTATTAACTATGTTAAGGAATCAAACAATCAGGATATGCACGATTTCCTTGCTCGTCGTCTTTATGATATGACAGCAGAGATAATCATGTCACTGCTTATCATTGAGGATGCTACACGTGCTCCAGAACTCTTCAAGAAGAGTGCAAACGTGTATGTTCGCATGACAGAGGAAGATGTTCTTGGTAAGGTTGCATATATTAAGTCATTCACTGTAGAGGACCTTAAGAGCTTTGTTGCTGAGGAAGAGGCTCCTGTAGCTGAATAATTTATAATATAAATACAAATGAAGGCGCATCTTAATAGATGCGCCTTTATTGTTATATACACTTTTTCGATGATAGTAATCAATGATTACTACATTTTTTCGAGGATACATTTTGTATTTTGCCACACTTTTTCGAGGATATCCTGTGCTTCTTATTACATTTTTTCGAGTATAATAGTAATACGAATTACGCTGTAATATGATATTAATACGTTCTTAATTGCGTTGTAATACATGCTTTGTAAATTTACAGCATCAAAATAAACAATTAATATTTATGATGATGAACAATGTATTGAAAATATGGAACGTAATGTTGGCTATATCTGCCGTAGTAACGTTTATACTAATCACGATATTATTTATAATAATTAAATAAACAATATCGCTAAGTATGTGTGAATAATAGGGTAGAGGTTGGATTATCTCACAACCAACTTCTTCCCTTGATGTATGTAAATTCCTTTTTGTGTAGGTTTGGCTGTAAGGCGCATACCTTCAAGGTTATACCATGCATTATTTGTAGATACACTGTTGTCCGTAGTTATATTATCTATTCCTGTAACAACAGAAGTGATGTCATTTGCTGAATATTTTCCGTTTACCAAGTTTGAAATCTCGTAATACGTATCTTCGTTTATTGGACCTAAATCTACAGTCTGCAAATTTCCGCTGCCTTGATCAAATATAATGTTAAATGTGTATCCTGCTGTGTTCACGTCAAAAGACTTGTAATAATACGTAGTACCATTGACAATTTTCTTGTCGGTAATAGTATTTCCAGGCCAAGCTCCGTTAAGTGTACCTTTGCTATCCCAAGCATAGAAGTAAACAGTAGACCATGAAGGGTCTTTGAGATATACGGTTGCCGTGTGTGCAATGAAAGGCTTTACTACATAGTCACGTGTAATAATACTTGATACATTACCGTCTTTCAGCAATCCCACTTTCAACGTCTCGCTTGATGCAATATTTATCTTACTGCCGCTAGCTAGTTGTACACTGCTTGCTGTAGGATTTGTTCCGTCTAGCGTATAAACAAGTTTGGCGTTTGTGTTCTCTGACGCCGCTGTTACAGTCACGTCAAAGGCGGCAGAATAAGTCCCCGAAGCCTTGTCTGCGAAAGCAAGTTCGGCTTTGTTCTCCATAAAGTATTTATAGTGATAGCCAGAAAGAATGTTTGTATATCCTGTTGGCGCATACGTATTCACATCAAACCCTACAACAACAATCATATTATGGTCGCCTTCCACTCTGTTAGCGTAGTGAAGTTGGCTGTTTGCCATATTTGTATATGTACTTGTGTTCTTAATTCCGGCAGCCTTTCGTGCGTCAATCATAGCCTTGATATCCTGCTTATATGCTTTCCAGTGAGGCATAAACACGCATGGAGTTCCAGGCATTGCTAATAGATAGGCATTTGTAGCCAACGTATCCTTTTTTATCGGGTCTAGAGTCTCTGTAGCACTGCGGTATTGTGTATCATGGTTTTCAACGAAAGTCACAGCATATTGACTATAGTTTGCATCATGTACTAAATTATTAGTGCTGTTCAATCTTGACCAATCATTGTTGTTTACAGCATCGCGTACATTATATCTGAACTGGAAATCAAATGCCGCACTCTTCTTGTTAGCGTTGGTAATCCATGTTTCTATTGTAGCGTTTGAATCCCAACATTCTCCTACAGAATAACTAACTCCTGCTGCATCGTTATAGTCAGCTACATGACTGGCGTTAAATCCCTTTACCATATCATATCTGAACCCAGTATATCCAAGGTCGTTGACAAGGAAATTCTCGTATGCTTTGATAATTGTCTGCACGTTTGTGCTCTTATGGTCAAGATCTCTGCATCCACTCCAGTCTTCGCCTTCATCATTATTACTGCTTAGACTTATCCCTTTTGAATTAGCCCACGTCTTAGTTGCTCCTCCGTCGTCATTGGCAACAATGTCTGTAGGCAACATCTGATAGGTAATGCCATTGTATGTTTCTGAAGGATAATCAACCCATGAGCCGTTTACTCCAAGATTATTTCTGTGGTTTACTACCACGTCAGCTATTGTTCCAAGTCCTTTATCCTTGAAAGTTTTGATCATAGATTTCAGTTCAGTTTGTGTTCCGAAACTACTGTTTTGATCAAAGTAATATACAGGCATATATCCCATCACGTTACCTGTTGTATTGCAGTTGCCACTTTGTGGAACCCAAATCAAACTAAAGTATTGTGACAGTTCATCAGCCTGACTTTCGAGATTAGTCCATTTTGTGTCAGTGTAAGAGTCCCAGTAAAAGCCTTGTAGCATCACCCCTCCGTAGTTGGCTGGCCAACCTTGCGCAAATGCGCAGATACTCAGGATACAATTAAATAGGATAACATATATTCGCTTCATAATATTATAATTATAGTTTATGTTGCGAATATACAAATTATTTCAATGCAATCGTTTCCACAATGCTAATCAATTAATTAAAATTGTGTGCAAACGATTGCATTGCGCCGTGCAAATACCTTAGTATTCTATCTTATCGTCTTTTTTCGCCCAGTCTTCGAAAGTCTTTATAGCCTCTTCTCTGAGCATTTGTTCCGACGGTTTCTTTCTCTTGTCAGGCGAAAGCGCAATCTCGTCATAAATAAAAGAGTCGTCAAAGTCAATGTTCTTTGCGTCTTCTTTTGTGTTAGCGTAATATATCTTGTCAAGATGTGCCCAGTATATTGCACCAAGACACATAGGACAAGGCTCGCACGATGTATATATAGAGCACCCTTCCAAAGAGAATGTTCCTAGTTTCTGTCCTGCCAATCTTATTGCGCTTACCTCAGCATGAGCTGTTGGGTCATGATTAGCTGTAACACGGTTTACTCCGGTAGAAATAATATTACCGTTTTTATCTGCAATTACAGCACCGAAAGGTCCACCGCCATTTCTTACATTTTCGTTTGCCAAGCTTATTGCTTCGCGCATCAATTCTTTTGTCGTCATAATATTTTAATAATAGGGTCGTCTAAGGTACTGCAAATTGAGGAAAATACAAAATAAAACACCAATTTTTTTGTTTTATACCCCTTGTGAATCTTTTAGTTACTAGTGGTGATGCCTATTTTTTTATATAAACCCTCATAGGAATATCAATTGAGTAAAGTAGAATTAGCAATGATCGTTATCTATGTTTGAAGTATATATAGTCACGTGAGGAAAAAAGAAATGCCTAATCATCACTTGTGATATGATGTAGTGATAAGCTGTTCGTTGAACAAAAGTGCCAGTTTGCTGAATTAATTTTTTGTGTATTCCAGAAACAACTACCTTTGCAATATAATAAAACGAACTATAATTTTTTTATGAAATACGATTTACATTATTAGGATTAGTTATTAGTTTTTTTTGAGAAAAAGTCTTTGTCCCCAAGCTTCACAGTGATGTGCAACTTGGGGACACTATTTTATTTACGAGTCAACTAAAGCGTAACTCTATTACATTCCAAATATTTTCAGATCGTCTTCTACTGTTGTTATTCCGGCAATTCCGAATTGTTCAACAAGCACCTTTGCTACGTTTGCAGAAAGGAATGCTGGTAGAGATGGACCTAGATGTATGTTCTTTACACCAAGACTTAGCAGTGCCAACAACACGATTACAGCCTTCTGCTCATACCATGCAATGTTGAATGCTATCGGTAACTTGTTGATGTCGTCAAGTCCAAACACCTCTTGCAGCTTCATTGCTATCACTGCAAGTGAGTAACTGTCGTTGCACTGTCCTGCATCGAGCACTCTTGGAATACCGTTGATGTCGCCAAGTTCAAGTTTGTTGTATCTGTATTTTGCGCATCCAGCAGTAAGTATCACTGCGTCTTTTGGTAGAGCATTTGCAAAGTCAGTGTAATAGTTTCTGCTCTTCATTCTTCCGTCACAGCCAGCCATAACGACAAACTTCTTAATGTCTCCGTTCTTCACAGCCTCTACAATCTTGTCAGCAAGTGCCAGCACCTGATTGTGTGCGAATCCGCCCAATATCTCTCCGTGTTCTATTTCTGTAGGAGCATTGCATTGGCGAGCAGCTTCAATTACTTCAGTAAAGTCTTTGTGTCCGTCGCTTCCTGTCTCTATATGTTTGCATCCAGGGAAACCTGTACTGTTCATTGTAAACATACGTTCCTTGTAGTTTGCGTTTGCAAGAGGAGGAACGATACAGTTTGTTGTAAATACAACAGGACCGTTGAAACTAGAGAATTCCTCTCTTTGTTTCCACCATGCGTTTCCGTAGTTACCTACAAGATGCTTATATTTCTTCAGTTGTGGATAATAATGAGCAGGTAGCATTTCACCGTGAGTGTACACGTCTATGCCTGTACCTTCAGTCTGTTTCAGTAAGTCTTCAATATCATGCAAGTCGTGACCACTGATCAAAATACCAGGATTTTTACCAACACCGATATTCACCTTTGTTATTTCTGGATTACCATAGCTCTTTGTATTTGCTTCGTCAAGCATAGCCATCGCTTTCACTCCAGCTTTACCTGTTTCCAATACAAGGTTGAATAGTTCTTCTTGTCCGGCATTAGGATTTGCTATTGTTGCAAGTGCGTCACATGTAAAGTTAATAAGTTCCTTATCAGTGAATCCTAGTCTTGCTGCATGTTCATAATATGCTGCAATTCCTTTAAGTCCATAAACAGTTAGTTCTTTCAATGAACGTATGTCTTCGTTTTCTGTTCTCAGCACGCCAACTTTTTTGTATGCTTCATCATATTGACTCTTGTCGCCGTTCCATTTCAGTTCTTCATAATCAGGCAATGCAATACCGTCAGCCTTTGCCATCAGTTTGTTTCTGATTTCGATACCTTTGTCAATGCGAGCAGCAATGCTGTCGTCATCAAAGTTAGCATTAGTGATGGTGCAGAATAAAGCATCAATCACGAAGTCGTTTACACAGTCACAAGTAGTCTTACCTGTTTTGCGTAGTTCGCTGTCAACAACAGCCACACCTCTAACAACAGATAGCAACAAATCCATATATTCAGAAGTCTGTGGTTGTTTTCCGCAAACACCCTTCAATACGCATCCAGTTCCATTAGCTGTTTCTTGGCACTGGTAACAAAACATTTTGTCGTCCATAATCATATTTTTTATATTAATAATGTTATATAGTCAATATATCTCCTTTCGGTATATTTCTGATTTCTGGATGCAAATGTATTTGTTATAAAATAAACGTATGGTCACATATGTTACTTGACGATGATAAAAAAAGTTAAATAGATTGTTTATGATGATATTCCTGTGTATCTTAGAATTCCCTTTCTAGCCAGCGTGACATGAATACATCATACACTGAATAAGATGTACCATCTTTAGTTACTACATTCGACAGTAGTTCTTTTTCATACAACGAATTCACCAAACGTTTAGATGTAGATGGAGTGCCGATATTATATTTGGCAAGAAAAGCCTTTGCTGTTATCTGCGTCACCTGTCCTTCCTTAGCTACGGCTATAAGATAATTCCATTGAGTGTTAGTCAGCATTTGTCTGTATTGCAGATACAACATTTCGTTTTGCTGTAATATTTCCAAACATGCCATTTTCACGTCATCCATCTTCACATCCTTAGCTCCGTTGGCAAATATCGTGTGACAGAGGCTTTGTGTGTAATATGTATGTTGCCTGGTCCAATCTAGTATATAGTCAATAGTTTCATCAGTGATTGTTCTATTGTTGTCATTAAACATCTTTTTGATGAATGAGCTATAACTTTCTTTCGCAATCTTATTTATTGATAAAAAAGCCGTACTAGAATAAAATGGTTTCTTAGCATTGGCAAATATATCTGTCATAAGATGCTTTTTACTTCCGCAGAAAATAAAATGCACGTTTTTAAGTGTCTGCATGTATGTGCGTAGCAGTGCTTCAATGTTTTGTTCTGGGTATTCTCGTATTTGCTGGAACTCATCATAGGCAAGAAGTATGTGTATATTCTGTAGATCTAAAAAATCAAACAGTTCTTTTAATGTGTGTTCCTTTTCTGCTACACCTTGATAACCAATCTGCAATTGAACCTCACCAGTAAGTGTATCAAAAGAGAATTGCGGACGCAGTGATTTAATGAATTTCATGAAATGTTTTCCAATACTGCTTTCCTGAGGAAAAGCTCTTAGCACAGCTTCTGCCGTCAGTTTAATAAAATCTGCTATTGTGCGAGAGGCGTAAATATCCACATACACTGGCAATATGTCAAGTGACTTAATCTTAATTTCATCAAACAAACGATATATAAGTCCAGTCTTACCCATTCTACGAAGTGATACAATAGTTGTATCTGTGTTGTTCTCAACGTTTCGGATAAGTGTTTCCTGTTCTTTTTCTCGATCACAGAACAGCTCTTTTGACTTGTATGATTTTATAACAAAGGGATTTTCCATATTATTAAATGTTTTAATACGATTGCAAATATAGTGATTTATTTTGATTACGCAAAATGTGTAACGCAAAATGTGTAACGCATTCTGCGTAATGCCTATTATTGAACTTTCCAACCCAATATAATCAGCTATAATCCTTGTTTATTTTTCTTATTGTGTCACTACGTAAAACTTCGTTCAGCTTTCCGCTTGTAACTTTAATATAATCTAAATGTGTTTTAAATCCTTTTGTAATTCTATGTATTTATTTTTGCATTGTACTAAAATATGGAAAATGGAAATAATCAAAAAGATTTGGACATGTATTATGTCTTTATTGTTAGTAGCGCCATCATCAGTGGCTCAAGTGCAGATTGCCGTCGTTTCAGACGTACACGTAATGGACCCCTCTCTTTTAAGGGAAGATGGAAAGGCTTTTTCCGACTATATAAGCCAAGATAGGAAAATGCTTCGTGAGTCTACATCTTTATTAAGTGCATTTACTGATAGCATCCTTAATTCCTCTGTTAAGTATCTGCTCATACCGGGTGATTTAACGAAGGATGGTGAGTTGGTATCTCATCGCTATTTAATAGATAATTGTTTGAGCCGACTAAGAAATGCAGGCATCACGGTACTTGTTATTCCAGGTAATCACGATGTAAACAATCCTCACGCTGTAGCCTATGACGGTGATCATACAACAAGAGTAGCTACCGTTTCGCGTTCTGAATTTGCGCAGATCTATAAAGATTATGGTTACGGCAACGCTATCGCTCGTGACACGGCTTCTCTTTCTTATGTGTATCAACTTACTCCAACGCTGCGTGTTCTTGCTTTAGACGCCACCGAATCAGATCAGAATGATTTTAATAAAGATATTTGTGTCACTCCGGGAAGACTAAGACCTGCCACCTTATTATTTATTAAAGAGCAGTTGGCTAATGCAAAGAAGCAAGGCGTCACCATTATTGGAATGATGCATCATGGCTTACTCCAACATTGGGAGTACCAGAATAAGATGATACCCGGCTATGTAATAGAGAATAGTCAGCCAATAGCTTCAATGATGTATAAAGCTGGCTTGCGAGTCATGCTCACAGGACATTCCCATGCACAGGATATCACTCAATATAAGGGCATGTATGATGTTGAAACGGGTTCTTTGGTCAGTTATCCATCTCCTTATAGATTAATCACGTTACAAGGCGATAAAATGAAAATCACAACACATCATATTAGCACGATCAAAGGTTATTCAGGTAACATCAGTTTTAAGGATTATTCTAAGAGTTATGAAACAAGAGGTTTCAACACATTCTTGCAGAAAGTTATTCCTATGCAGATGCCCGATAGCGTAAGAACCAAAGCTATCGACTTCCTCTCTGGTATGATGATAAAGAATTATGCTGGTGACGAGAAGATAACCGATGCCGAAGAAGCACAGAGAATTCAGATAGCAAATATGATCAGAAAGTCTTACTCATTTAAATGGAGCATCATTTTTAGACGAGTATCAAAGGCTATTGGCAACGACACTGCACCAGCTGATAATGATTTCAGTATAGATATAAAATAGAATGAAATGAAAATGTTTAAAAGATTGTTTTTCAGTTTGTCACTTATCGCCTTTTCCGCCCTTTCTTTTGGTGCGGTCGATAACGTGAACAAGGGTATTGTTGTTGATGATAACGGACAGCCTTTGCCTGGCGTAGTGATATCGCTGATGGGTTCAAATTTCTCTGTTGTTACAAATGCTTCAGGAGTCTTTTCCTTACCCTCATCTATCAATAGGGGCGAACTGCAGTTTTCTTATATCGGCTATAAGCGTCAACGATTAAATATCGCGGATAACATGAAAGTTGTGATGAGTCAAGATCATAAACTCCTTGACGAAGTTGTCGTAACCACTCAGAAAAGGAATCAGTCGGCAGTAGATGTTCCTGTTGCAGTGAGTGCATTGTCGGGTCAAAGTCTACAGATGTTGAATGTGAAGCAGATGGACGAGATGGCTCAGTATATTCCTGGATTACAAGTACAGTTGCAAAGTCCTAATAATCCGGGCTATGTTATCCGTGGTGTAACCTCTGATGATGGTGCATCTTATTCTCAGCCACGAATATCTGTCTTTCAGGATGGTGTTCCTATGTCGCGTTCAAGAGCCTCTGTTGTAGAACTTTTCGATATGGAACGTGTCGAGGTCGTTAAGGGACCGCAGGGAACTCTCTTTGGTCGTGGAGCTGAAATCGGCGCAATGCATTTCATCACTCATAAACCAGTCAACTATCTCACGGGTGAGTTCTCTCTTAATTATGGTACTCATAACCAACGTGGTGTTTCGGGTTTCATCAACACCCCTGTCATAAAAGATAAATTATCCAATCGTTTTTCATTTTCCTACGATGCTCACGATGGCTTTATTAAGAATTTATCAGGAGGTAGCTTGAATGGAAAGAGTGCTTTAGCACTACGAAATTCCACACGCCTGTTTACGGATGATAACACCTATTTCGATTTGATATTGAATTATCAGTATGATGATTATCCTGGCACATCATTTAAAAGTAATAGTCTTGCTCTAGTCGGCGGCGATGTAAGTCCGTTTACTGCAGCGAGTCTCGAAGAAGGTAAACGTTTGGGTATTAAACGACATGTTGGTGGAGCCACACTTCTGTCTAATCATGACTACAATAGTAATCTGCATCTTTCTACGACAACAGGCTTCAGAGCCTTTAAGTCAAACGAAAACTTTGATGCTGACGGAACATATCTTCCGCTTCTTGATTGCGAAGAGAATGAAAAAGGTATTCAGTTCAGTCATGAAATGCGACTGAATTATAACAAGGGTAACTTCAATGGCTTTGTTGGAGCCAGTTACTTTTATGAGAATTCTAATCAACAGGCTGTTGTGCGCAGTAATCTTCAGTCATTATATCCGGCTTACGCTTATAAGGCTTTTGCTGCTAAGGTGCAGCCACAGATTACCAAACTTGCTGACATGCTGCCGACGATGTTGCCTGCTGCCTATCAACCAGTTGTCTCTCAAATGATGTCAGCCTTACTAAAGAAATGGTTTCCTTCGTCTTATGATCTCACAACAACCAGTAAGTTAACTTCAACTCCAGACTTTTATGGTGATGTCAAATCAGCTTTAGCAGCTTATAATATATCTCTTGATGATATGTTGGCTTCACTCGGCACACAGGGACAAACTATCTTGACCACTATTAAATCATCGTCTGCCCTGCCTTTAAATGCCTCTCATTATGAGGAGGGAACAAACTATGGTATCAATCAGGCTGCCGAAGTGTTTGCAGACGGAACTCTTAATGTTACTAAAGGATTATCGTTCACTGCCGGACTTAGAGGAACCTATGAACATCAGCGTACTGGTTATGAATCTAAAACGCAACCTGATCCGCTTTTCGGCAGCATCCTATACCAGCCAACAAACAAAACTGTTTATGCCAGTGATGATTATTATTCATGGGTAGGGCGTGTTGTTGCTAACTATTTGTTTTCAGGAAACAATGCCTATGTCAGTGTATCCAGAGGTAGACGACCTGGAGTTATAGCCTTTAATAATTCAGCCGATAATATAAGTAATCTAAAGCCCGAAATCATTATCAGTTATGAAGTAGGATTGAAGGGTGCATTACTTAATAAAACGCTAAACTATGATTTTAGTGCATACTATTATGATTGGTCACATTTCCAAACCATGACGTTAACTGATGCAACGGGTTCTTTAGCCAAGGTCTACACTGCTAATGATGCAGGTAAAGCTCATTGCTTAGGTTTGGAAGTAGGACTGAACTACGCTCTTGATTCTCACATTTCATTGTTTGCTAACTATGCCTATATTGACGGTAAGTTTAATAATAACGATGAAAATGGAAATCCTCAGGAGTATGCAGGGCATCGTTTCAGACTCACACCTAAAACCACATATTCAATAGGAGTTAATGCGGGATATGATATTGACAGAAACACGCGCGTCTATTTCCGTCCATCCTACGTGTATAAGTCAAAAGTATATTTTGAAGATGATAATGATCCACAGTTAACTCAGGATGGTTACGGCATCGTAAACGTGAATTTAGGAATAAGCAGAAAGATAAAGAACATCATGTACGACTTTTCTTTGTACGGCAAGAATGCCTTAAACAAGAAATATCTTATTGATGCCGGCAATAGCGGTAATCAGATTGGCTTCCCAACGTTCATAGCTGGCAGCCCAAGCGTATTTGGTGCGCAATTACGATTATCGTTTTAATAAACAATCTCCCGCTGGTCTCGCAGAGAAACACAATAATATAAACTGCCTATTCTCCCGCAGATAGCGCAGATTTACGCAGATTAAATGCAGTAGCGTGAACTGTATAGTCTCTCGCAGATTACTCCAACTGTATTTGTCTGCGTAAATCTGCGAAATCTGCGAGAGAATCGGCCGTTTAAACATATAAGGGAAGAACAACTAAAGAACGAGTGTCCCTCCCTCACAGATAGCTTGAGTACTCTTCCGTGATTATTCTCTCGCAGATAACGCAGAGGTCGAAGAGGAATGTAGCAAGCTGCTTTATTTCGCAGACAAACAGCATAAACTGCATTCTCTCCACTGTGTTGTAACTGCCTTTTGTCTGCATAAATCTGCGAGATCTGCGAGATCTGCGAGAGAATAGGCCGTTATGCAGATATTACAACTACATGGGAAAAAGAATATCAGCGGGGAAATTAGGGAAAAAGCTAAGTCTCAATAGCAGGTATTTTGACATTTATTTTATAGCGTAACTTTGCAAACAATGTATTGCAAATGTATATGAAAAGTAAACAATACATAATCATACTATCATCGCTAGCTTTTTCTCTTTATTTGTGCTTTCGTTTACCCCAATAAAGGTCTTCTTTTATTGTTTTAGTTGCTCCCTCATATCCAGGAAATATCAATGAGGCATCGTAACCTTTAATACGTAAGTAACTATATAATTCTGCATCTTGTGGAGTAGGAATCAATATCTTATATAATATTGGTTCTTCATTATTAGTTTTTACCTCTCTTTCTTTTATTTCTTTTATAATTTCATCAAAAGGTTTTACTTCTTTATTTTTTAGTTTCATTTTTAAGTGGCAAATAAACTGATTTCAGTTTATTTCAAAAAAAGTTAATCTCTGTCATCGTCTTTGTTTAAAGGGCTTAATAGCATTTTTAACAATGTAAAGAAATGTTTAATCCAGTTTATTTCATTGTCACTTTTTTTATTGTCTCTACCTTTGCAGTAATTAATCAATAACAAAAACATGTATAACATGAATAACCAAAGAATCTATTGGAGCGGCACGAAGTCTGAACTTCTTGAACTGTGCTATGCTCTGCATGTATGTAAACTAATTGAAGATTACGATGGAAATACACCAACATTCTTGGAAATCTGCAAAATGGCATTTGATTATTTCGAAATAAATAGTCCGCAATATCCTTATTTACGTATCTGCCAGATGAAGCAACGAAAGAAGAAAAAAGCATCTAGTTTGTTGTATAAGTCATACAAAAAAGTGTTCGAAAGTTAAACTCTGTAAAAACGACTATATATTTTTACAAGTTTTCAACTTTTTTCATTATATCGCTTGCATATTTCGTAAATTTGTATATGAAATAATAAACAAAAAACGTTTAGTATGACTGAAACAACAACCCACATTAAATTACATTTGCCCCTACTGCAAAAGGTAGGGGCAAATAAAGAAATTCCTATTTTATTATTATATGAAATGTAACGATTAATATAAACAAAGACTAAGTTTTAGCCACTATTTAAAGGATGACAAATAATCACTCTAGCGGTAGCTTTGTCCTTTTTTTTAACAACAATATGACACTAGAACAAGCTAAAGAGAAAAGACTTTCCGAGCATTTTACTCTTTATGAAATGATGCGTTCTGAGACTGCTATTAACCATAACATCGACAACACACCTGACCCAACACAGATTGAAAACTTAAAATATCTGTGTGAAAAAATCCTAGAACCGTTACGCCGTAACTTTGGCGTAATCAAAATCAACAGCGGCTTCCGCTGCCCTGTACTTAACGAACGAGTTAATGGAGTTGGAAACTCTCAGCACCTTTTTGGTGAAGCTACTGACATACATTGCTACAACGTATATATAGCCAGAAAATATTTTGACTTTATTACGAATCATTGCCAGTATGATCAACTGCTTTTCGAATACCGAAGAGGTGGTTCTTTCTGGATTCACGTTTCACTTAAACGTAATGGAAAGAATCGTAAAATGAGAATAGAAAATTATCCAGCTAAACATTAACAAGAATCATGAAATACTATATGCTATCATCAAATTTCCTTAATAGTGAGGAAATGCAGAAATTAGACATCAATCACAGACTTGAAGGACGTGGAGCAATCATGTTTATCTTTGAGTATCTCGTTGACCGCAGGAACGGACTGGGAAGTTATATCAGCATTCCAAGTCTTGCCAGAGCAATGGGAAAGAATAAGAAGTTCCTGCTTGAGATAATCAATAACTACGGATTGTTTTGCAGTCCAAAAGACACCGATATTTTTTACAGTCCTTATCTACGTACTACTCTCGGCTTGCCAGAACACCCTTCGGATGAAGAGATTAAGGAGTGTATCGGAGGTTGGAAAAGTACAAAGAAAACCAATGAAAATTGTAAGAAAGTTCAAAAAAGTTCCAACAAAGTTGCAACATTTTCAAAAAAAGTTGCAAAAATAACTCCGCAACTCACTGAAAATCAGCACTCCCACTATATAGAACATAAAGATAGAAATAGAGATAAAGAAAATATAGATAAAGATAAAAGATATTCTTCGTCTACGACTACGAATATTAAAAGCGATGACGTAAACGCAAACGTTGGTTCTTCTTCTGATTCTATCAAAAAATCATTTGCTGACGCCGACTGGGTGAAGTCCATTTCGGGAGTTACGGCTCTGGACCTTACCGACAAGACAGTTGCTGATGCCTGTATAGAATGGTTCGGCATGCAGTGTAAGGCAAAGGGCAAGACCTTTGACACGGATGAAAATGCAAGGTGGTATTTCTGTAATCTGCTGCAACAGGGACGTAAGACAAGGGAGGCGTTTGATGAATACTACAAGCAATACAAATACGACGAAATGGTAAGGAAGACAGCCATGGAATACTGTGAGGACGATTATTACGACTACAAAGAAAATGGTAGACGATATGATTCACACCACCAGATTATACCGCCTGATGCTCCACGGCAGATTGATCCAAACACGATATGGAGTTGGATAAAACTTGAATTCATTCCAGTTGGTGATTTCAAAATGGACCCCGAAATGGCTGCACGGTCTAAGTATTACGACGAGTATAAACGAATTCATAACATCAAATAGCACATGGCACAGACGTATGATGACGGCTACGGTCACAAGGTTGTAGCAAAGGCGGATTTACAGATATCACGGTCTACAAGCGCAAAGACGAGTGGAAAGATAAGATGCAAGTGTCCTGAATGCAGCAGCCACGAGGGCAACAAGCCCAATTCCGACTGCGTGAGCATTGACCTTGACACTGGTTGGGGACACTGCTTCAGATGCGGAACGGTGTTTCTGCTTGAAAGCCATTTCAAGACATGGAAGGAAGGACAGGAAAAGCGGTATGCCAAGAAGAAATACAACCTGCCAACGGCTGATTACTTCATGCCCAACTTCGGCACAAAGACGATGGAATATCTCAAATACAGATGCATCAGCACGGAGACGGCGCATAAACTTGGAATACGGACAAGGGTGATTGAGCACGGGGCGACGAAGGAGGAATATATCGGATTCCCGTTTATCGACGGCAGCAACACCGTTGACGTACAGTTTAAGTTGGCTTCAAAGACTGAAAAGAAGTTCTTCTTTGAACAGGGATGCGAGAAGATTCCCTATAACATCAACAGTGCCATAGGTGCCTCGCAGATACTCATCACCGAGGGTATGATGGACACGGCTGCCTGCACCGAATGTGGCTATGAGGCGGTAGTGAGTCTGCCCAACGGGGCACAGAGCGATTTGCGATGTTTCGACAAGTACAAGGACTATTTCAGCGGTGCAACGATCATCTATGCAGGAGATACGGACGAACCTGGTATTGAGGCACGCAACAAGGTTGCAGCCTACTTCGGGGAGTCACGGATGAAGAGCGTTGACTGGACTTACAGATGGAAGGATGACGAGGGCGAGGACAACATGCACTGCGCCAAGGATGCCAACCAGATGCTGATGGAGAAAGGCAGGGATGCCGTGGTGTGGTGCATTGAGCACGCAAAGAAGATGAACGTTGCGGGACTTGTGGAACTCGACAGCGTGGAGTCGCAGCTTGATGACCTTTACGAGAACGGACTGCCAAAGGCGAAGGACCTGCACGTGGCGAAGCTGAACAATATCTTCAGGATTGAGGACGGACTGATCTATCTTGGTTTTGCTGCTCCGGGCAGTGGAAAGTCAACGATGATGAACTTCATCATGATGAGTATGGTGCATCTTTACGGCACGCACATCCTCGTTTACAGTCCTGAGAAATATCCTACGGCCCGTCACTACTCTGAGATGATTAACGTGATGACTGGTAAGGAGTTCAGCAAGGGTAAGCTGATTGAGCCAGCCTATCAGCGAGGAAAAGAAATCTGTAGGGAGTATATCCGTGAGATTGACGCAAACGTGACCAACGACATCGACGGCATCCTGCACATAGCGCAGCAGGAGTATTACCAGGGACTATGTGATATGCTGATAATAGATCCTTTCAACTGGATTCAGCTACCTGAGCAGACTGGTATCACGGACACGATGAAGTACACGATGCTGCTGATGAAGATAGTGCAGTTCGCCCATCAGTACAAAGTGCCCGTGTTCATGATGCACCATCCCCGCAAGTTTGATGACAAGACCAAGCTCACCATCAACGACATCTTCGGTAGTAGTGACTTCGGAAACAAGAGTGATTACGTGTTCTGGTTGGACCGCAAGAAGGACGAGGATCCACTGAAGGAAGTAACGTACTGGAACTGCATCAAGTGCCGTTGGAATGAGATTGGAAAGACGGGTACAGTTGCGCTGAAGTACTCCACGGACACCATGCGATATGCTGGCTGCAATCAGAACTTCGACAAGACATATAGTCCCATCAGCGAGGATGCTGCCGACTGGACGAAGCATGAAGCCACGTCGCAGGAGATTGATTTCAGTCCAAAGTCTCCTACTGAATGTCCGTTCTAATTGATTGCTGTCTCCCGAATATCTCGCAGATTCTCACAGAGAAATACAGTTGGATTTATTTGAGTGAACGGCATTATCTCCCGCAGATTAATATAGTTGGATTTATTTGAGTGAACGGCCGTATCTCCCGCAGATAAAACAAAGGAATGCAGCAGGCTGCATTATTTCGCAGAGAAAGACAGTTTGTGGTTGGTGTGGTTTTGTGGTTTCGTCTGCGATTATCTGCGAGGTCTGCGAGAGAATCGGCCGTTCATACATGTATTAAACTGTATTGATGAATATAAAGAACTACAATAACGGCCGTTCTCACGGAAATTATAGGAAACTAAGGAAAAACGGCCTCTATTGCTCACGTATTTTCGGAAAACTGGCATAAAACACACCTAAAGGTGTCAGGAAAAGCCAGCAGAAAATTCGCTTGCGTAATATACTCCTTAAAGAGCTTTCTTCTTTGAAGAAGTTCATCGTTAATAAGCTTCCTCTACTAATGGCTTAGGGGAACTTTCCTGTAGTTTTTTCATGGCACCTTTAGGTGCGGTTTCATGATAGCTGTTCCGAAAATACGTGAGCAATAAAGGCCGTTTTTTTTATAAAAGAATTTCGGCTACGCTCAACATAGTTCAAGTAAACTTGACTCTGTATTCGCTGGCACGAAATTTCTTTAGTTTCTGCATTTTATTTCCGTGAGAACGGCCGTTTAAACACATAAGGACAGAGCAAGCAAAAGAATGGAAAAAACAAGGAAAGAACGAGCAAACAGCATGAACCGTAGTATCTCCACTATGCGGTATCTGTCTTTGTCAGCGAGATCAGCGGCATCTGCTTTAGCAGATCCATTTAATCAACCTGTCTTTTGTCTGCGTGAATCTGCGAGATCTGCGGGAGAACAGGCCGTTAAAACATATAAGGAAAGAGCAAGGAAACAATAAGCAAAGAACGAGCAATAAAACAAAAAAGAAGGAAATAAAGTGAGCAATAACATTAGTATTAACAATTAAAACAAACAACGATTATGTCAAATTTATCAATCGGGGAACCCTCCCCGAAACAATCAGATGCCAGAAATGCGGAAGGGAACTTCCCAAACAGAAGTTAGAACGCATGAAGTCTGGAACCTATCGACAGGTATGCAACCAGTGCAAATACGAGTACTACATCAAACCCGCTAGGATAAGGCGCATACTCAGGGAACTGGAAAATGATACATAGGTTTTACAAATTAATAAGCGTCGAAACGTCTATTTGCTGATAATCAACGTATTAGATGCTATTTTATTAAAACTTACTGTCGACAAAATGGCAAAAATCAGGGGCGTTTCTACGTAGAAACGGAAACGTTTGATCGATGAAACGCAAACTTTATGTCGTAGCAACAGAAACGTTTCCACGTACAAACGCAAATGTGATGTCATAGAACGGAATTTTAACTCATAAAAACGAAAAAATAGAATGAAAATATCAAAAATCAATGTCTTGTATAAGGCAAAACAGGAAATCAAACAAAAAATGACGAGTCTTGATGATTTGTTTGTCATGATTCGAGGTGAAAAATACCAAAAACAGTGCAACAAACTGCGATATGCCCTCAACTCATACCCCAATATTGCGGGTATGAAGCTGGCTGAGACGGCAGAACTGCCACAGATACAGTTTTCTTTGTGCAGAAAACAGTACACAGGCTATGTTTTGCTGTCGTTCAAGGCAGAAGACGGTTGGATAAACAACCTGAAGTTTCTTGCTGAGGGACTTCCGCAGACATTGATGTGCTTTACAGGCGCATCGGCAAAGTCACTGAAAATAGTCGTTCCCTTTACGCTGCCCGATGGAACGCTTCCACAGACAGAACAGGATATATGCTTCTTTCATCAGCATGCCTACTTCACCAGCGCTAAGTTTTACGAGGCGGAACTAGGCATCAAATGCGAGCGAACAGTGCCTACGACTCAGACTGTATGCAGAATAAGCACAGACGAGCACATTTTTCTTAATGCCAGTGCAATACCGATGATTCTTCAGCAGCCCCATGAAGGCGTTGAGAAAAGGGTGAAAAATGAGATTCGTTATCAGATGAAGAAGACTAGCTACAATGCTGGCAGGGAAACGGGCGTGATTCCTTTTTATGAAAAACAGCACATGGCAATGGCGAAGTTTCAGACAATATTTCTGAATCTTATCAATAGTGCCGTGGATATGGATATGGACGAAATCGTGACGGAACTAGCAAAAAACTGTCAGCGCAACGGTCTTGCGGAGGAGTTCTGTATCAAGAGACTGATGCGACATGCCCCATATTGTAATTTTGATTATATCGTACGCAACTGCTTCCGCAACGTGTATGACACGAGTGCGCCAAAATCGGACTGTGCGGTATCAAAGATGACTATCGACATGGAAAGACTGCGCACGTTTCTTGCCGTGAGATATGCTTTCCGAAAGAATGAGATCACAAACGACTGCGAATACAGAGAACGTGACAGTTTTATATTTTCGTGGAACTCGGTTACAAAAGAGGTTCTCAATACGATAACGATCAATGCAAAGTCTGAGGGCATTGATGCGTGGGACAAGGACGTGAAGCGTTTCATAGAATCATCATTCACAGAGGATTACGACCCGATTGCAGACTGGATAACTTATCTGCCAAAATGGGACGGCGAGGACCGCATAGACAAGTTTGCCCAGAGGGTGAAAACGGATAATCAGGACTGGGTGAAGAACTTCCACTTGTGGTTTATCGGTATGGTGAGCCAGTGGATGCGCAGAAACTCCATGCACGGTAATTCGCTTGTTCCGCTGTTGGTAGGCGAACAGGGAGATGGAAAGTCAACATTTTGCAGAATGATTATCCCCGACGAACAGCAGATTTACTTCACCGACAGGGTTGACTTCACGAAGAAGGAAGACGCAATGAAGGCTTTGAGTCGTTTCATCCTGATAAACATTGATGAATATGACAGTATTTCAAAGCGCCAGACAGCGTTTTTGAAGTACATGTTGCAGGCGGTGGACGTGAAATATCGCAATCTTTATGAGAGCATCACGCAGCAGCACAAGCGATATGCAGCCTTCATCGCCACGACGAATAATCCACAACCGTTGATAGATTACACCGGTTCACGCCGATATATGTGCATCAGGGTCAAGGAGCGCATAGATACCAGTACGGCGGTGAACTATGAGCAGCTATATGCGCAGGCAGTAGAAGAGGTGAAATCGGGAGCAAGGACGTATTTCGACAACGAGACAGAACATCAGATTCAGCTAGAGAATGCCGACTTTCTACAGATTGACTGCATGGACGACATCTTCTTTGAGATGTTTCATCGTCCTGCGAAAGAAGAAAAGGCGATGCGTCTCACGGCAACGGAGATTGTACAGAAAATGAAAACGAAGTATCGTAACATCAGCATCAACAACAGCAACATCATGCGCGTGGGGCATATTCTGATGAGGAATAAGTTTAAACTGACAAGGGGAAAAGCTCGCCGTTATGACATCGCTACAAATGACACAGTGGTGACACTTGATTAACGCAGATTTGAAACGTAGCATGTTGATAGTCAGAGCGTGGACACTTCGACACCAGTATTTTTTGAAAACCCTATGTGCGTGCGCGTGCGAGGATTATATAGTTTTTGTCACCCATATTCCATCATTATCTTTGCCTTCATGTTTCAATACTCCTATTTTTTTGAGCAAAGAAATGTCACGTTCAATTGTACGTTGACTCACCGACAGTTTCTCCGACAATTGCTTGCCTGTGATTGTCGGAGATTTTTTTATAATAGTCAATATTATCCTCTGACGTTCAGTAAGCTTTGTCTCCGACAACTCTCCGTCATTATCTCCGACATAGAATGTATTTGTAGAAGCAAAAATGACTGTTTGAAATTGTGTTGGAGTAGATTTGAACTTAGGTTTCAGTTCATCCTTATAACCATCAAGTGCTTTTGTCTCATTACAAATGCGTGTGAGTCCGCTACCTCGTTTTTCCATATAATCGAGTTGAGCCATTACGTTTGCAAGTATAGGATTACGCCTTTCCGAAGATACTTCAGTTATATCAAGGTCTTGAATTAATAAGCCATTATACATACCTCCAGGGGAAGTGACAGTAAGGCGGTTATTATAAATATCAAGATGTACCTCTCCACCCATTACAGTGTAGTCTCTATGAATAAAATGATTTACTAGTGTTTCTAGTACAGCACGTTCAGCATATTCAGGTTCATTCTTGCGCCCATCAGCTAATTTCTTCCAACTATTCTTTGTATTTGATTTCACAAAATTCATCGCTTCACGTAGCAACATAAGAACATTGCCCGTAAATTCTGCATCATTAATTGCATCTCCTTTCTCAATGCTATCCCATCGTGTGCAATATAGACGCGATTGCCATAATGGACAATCATCTGCAAACAATGCACCTGCATTTGTCAAGTGCCCCGTGTTAGACACAAGTCCAAATGATAGTAGGAACTTCTTGTCCCACTCTTGATTTGTACGTTTTTTAAACGAATTTGCCAATATAGAAAAAGAATAATCATCAACTTTGTAACTTGTGTGTAATGAGTCAAAGGTTTTATTTGATCCTTTTAGAACTAATCTAACCATCTGTTCTGCAGAAGCAGGTAAACTTTCATCTCCAACACGAATAAATGCCATTTTTTGGCCATTACCGACATAATAGTAAGGAGTATAGCTGCCAATATTTACTTTTAACTGCAATACTTCAAGATTATTTATTCTATGTGGAATCATCTCAACTTCTGGTAGTGGATCAATGTAGTCACGAATTTTATTACTAATAATCTCACAAACACCTTGTACATTTTTAAGACCTTTAACATTGCCTTCATCATCAACGCCAAAGAATAAGGAGCCTCCCAAACCATTGGCAAAAGCACTAACACTTTTTAACCAACTTTTAGGTTTTGTTTCCTCAAGTACCAACTTGAAATCATAAGCAGTGCATTCACTTATCAAATTATTAATTTCCATTTTCTACAAATATAATTGATCCTCTAATACAGATTAGATCTTTATTTTTTACAAAGTTAATAAATTAATATAGCATACAGAGAAAATAAGTTATAGAAAATATAATTATTATGCATTTTTAGCGAAGCATGCAAGATATTTGGGCTTCTTCTCTGTTGCTTGAGTCCTCTTGCGTGTTTTTCTCTCGCAGATAACGCAGAGGTCGCAGAGAAATGCAGCAGGCTGCATTATTTCGCAGACAAACAACAAACAGTAAGAACGGCAGTATCTACACTATGTCGCAACTGTCTTTCTCAGCGAGATCTGCGAATCTGCTTTAGCAGATCCATTTGATCAACCTGTCTTTTGTCTGCGTGAATCTGCGAAATCTGCGAGAGAATCGGCCGTTCACATATGCGAAAAACGAGTAATAAAACAAAAGAATATCAGCGTGAATCTGCGGGAGAACAGGGCAACGTTACTTTGGCTAACATGCCAAACCGCATTTCATTGCATGTCTTAAAAACTTGCAGTACCTTTGCCGTGTCATTTGAAAATCAGGTGACTGGGCTTAATGAAAGGAGGAACATTATAGGTGCACATATATGATGCTTTCAGCAAGTCTCAAACAGTAAAAAACAATTTAAAACGAAAGGAAAAAGAAACATGCTGAATTACAAAATTTACATGAACAAAAACAAAAAGAATCTGAAAACCTATAACAAGTTTTACGCTCGTGCCGTCTATCTCGGAACAACTGAACTTGCTGACATGGCAGAAAAGATCCAGGCAAACTGCTCAGTTAAAAAGAGTGATGTACTAGCGGTACTCACAGAACTCGCAGAGGTGATGACTACCGAACTTCAGGACTCAAAGATCGTAAAGATCGCAGGACTAGGCTCATTCAAGCTCACACTGAAATGTGTAGGCGCAGAAAGTATCAAGGAGTTCACCGCAGCTAAGAACATCAAGAAAGTCAACATCCGCTTCACTCCAGAGGCACATGTAGACGCAGGTTCAAAGACACGTACCAAGGCATTGGTAAGCGGTACGAAGATGAAGGAGTACGCCGAGTACACCAAGATCAAAACAGCATCAGCTGCAGGAGATCCAAACGGCGGAGTCGTTCAACCATAAACATTGCTCCCCCTGATGCGCACAGGGGGACATTGCTTAACACAAAGATTAATTAAAAACAATCAAAGACAATGGATAAGAACAAAGTAAACATTTCATGGATTATAAAGATAGTAATCGCTATCGCTTCAAGTCTTCTGGGGTTGCTTGGAACGCAACAGAACGAAACACAGGAATAGCCGAGTGAGCTATCACGATTTCAACGACTTAATTAAAATCATAACCAACTTAATATGGTTAATCGCAGCGCTCACAGCGCTACTTAGCTGCACGGTATGGATCGCAGGATAACAACAGAGGGATGTGCTAAAGCACATCCCTTTTCTTGTTTTTATAGTTTCCCGCAGATAGAATGATGTTGTCTCCCGCAGATTAAATGTAGCTTCGTGCATTTGAGTTAACAGCCTATTCTCCCGCAGATAACGCAGAGGTCGCAGAGGAACGCAGCGAGCTGCATTATTTCGCAGAGAAAGACATATTGTAGTTAGTGTTGTTTTGGGGTTTATCTGCGTAATCAGCGAGAGAACGCTATTGTTTTAAAGATGCTACTTTTTCCCGAAATTTAAAAAATCGTCGTAATTAAATTGTAGTAAATTATCGGGAATATCTTTACCCAATTCCTTGTATAATGGTGTAACGATTTTAAAAACAGTATCATGCCATTCTTCTTTATAGCGTATTGATCCATTAATATAAGTGTATTCTTTGCCATTACCATTAGATATTGGATCTTGAGCAAAGTATGCCAATTTATAATATAAATACTTGTTTAATAATTCGTAAGCCTCTTCTTTCTGATTAAGATAATAAAGTGCTCTAACTGAACGTATGATATCCATATTCACAAATAACTCACTCTCTCCACCCTTTGAACCTTCGATAAACCTGTTTTTGAGCTTCTCAACATTGTCTGTCATCATCCAAACTTTGAAGAATAAAATAATTTCCAGAATGCCCCATATTACCAGGACAATAGAAATAAATGTAATTGAATTTTCCATAATTGTATTGTATTAATATTGTTATATTTTCCTTTAAAACATATTATTCATTTTCGCTATTATCAAATTATTGAATCCTTAACGTGTTTTGCCCATAAGATGTTTATTTCGGCATATCTGTTACTTAATGCCGTATTAGCGTTTTCAATAATTGTTTCCAATTTCTCACCATCAAGGTGTGGAATCAATTTAACCTTGTTGACATATTTTGCTTCGTTTTTATCAAAGGTCACAGCACAATTACTGTTACAAGTAAGTACATATACTGTTCGCGTATGCTTGTTGTAGGCATAATTGCAAAGAATATTATCTACAATATCTAGCGTCTTGTCTGTTACTTTTTGATAATATCCTTTATCATCTCTTTGATAAGATATCATGGCCTTTCTCATGAAAGAATTACTACTTGTGAATTGTGCTTTAGCAACAAAAATATTTAATAGCATGAAAATCAAGAGTGCTATTTCTCTTTTAGTGGTATATTTCATCATAATTGATACAAAGTTATGAAGAATTTGTTAATTAAAAAACAAAAACGAATAAAAAAAACAAATATTCGATTAATTTTATTATATCATACGTAAAATAAGTCTATATAAAATATAATATGTCACAATCTGTGAAGGAAAATATGAATGGCGCGCTAAAACGATATCAAGACTAACGCTAAGAGTGAAGGGAGAAGTCGTGATTATGATATATTTTTGTTACCTTTGCATACCGTAAAGGAATATGATAAATGAAGAAAATTTTAGCAAGGTATTTAATATTTACCGTAGGGTTGTATTTGTTAAGTTTAGGTATAGTTTTAATAATTCGTTCAGCACTGGGCACTACTCCGATATCAAGTTTAAACTATGTAGTGAGCATAAACACATCATTGTCACTTGGTACATGTACCTTTATTCAAAACGTATTTCTCATTGTGGCTCAGTTTTGGCTTATACGAGGTAACTCTTCAAGAAAGAAAATATTTGAGATACTGATGCAGTTGCCATTTTCATTTGTTTTTGGTGTGTTCATAGACTTTAATATGTATCTATGCAATAACATAACACCAAATAGCTACATTGCCTCAATCATACTTTTGCTCATAGGTTGTGTTGTTCAGTCAACAGCTGTTGTGCTGGAGGTAAAACCAAATGTAGTGATGATGAGTGCAGAGGGATTTGTGAAGTATGCTTCAGATCGTTATGATAAAGAGTTTGGCAAAATTAAACGCAAGTTTGATATATTCTTAGTTGTTTTGGCTGTATCGGCATCTCTTGTGATGTCTAAACATATACAGGGTGTGAGAGAGGGCACCGTAATAGCAGCACTCATTACAGGAACAATCGTTACTTTTATAAGTCAGAAACTGCTGACGCGACATAATTTCAATAAAATACGTAATATAGCACGGCAGTGAGCAGGATATAATGAGATGATAAAGCCCCGAAAGAAATACATAATCTTTCGGGGCTTTTTTTGTGATGAGAGCTAAGACGATAATCAGGATTTTTATAGCCTATCGAATGTTTATATATTTTGGATGATGTTCCTTTTGTTTTATTCGATGTCCTTAATGGAGTATCATTCGTAAATTAAGTTAAGAAAAGATGCACATGTAGAAATTATGTGCTTAATTTGCAATAACAGATTGTGCAAGACACATTCAGATAACATCAAATAATTATATAAAATTTAAGAACGCTATGAAACTATATTTTAACGATCAGGCATTCTCATTTGAATTATTGAGAGCAGTAAGCTATTCTCGCTATCATGGTGCAAGTATTGGTGAAGCTTTGGCAACAGCAGCACGCATAACGGAAGGTGACTTTAATAGCTGGTATGAGGAATTTTCAAAAACAGCTGATAAGACAGCATTAAGGGCAGAGACGTGTTTGAAAGAAAAACACAAGACTAGTGCTAAAGAAGCTTTTCTGAGAGCACATAATTACTACCGTACAGCAGAGTTCTTTCTTGACGGAACAGACCCAAGAAGAATGCAGAACTTTACAAAGAGTGTAGATACATTTGAGAAGGCAATGAAGCTATTTAAAACACATTATGAAATAGTGGAAATACCTTATCAGAATACTTATCTTAAAGGATACTTCTTTGGTTCTCACAACTATGACGCAAAGACTCCGAAACCTACATTGATGGCTATAGGAGGGTATGATTCTACGTTGCAGGAGCTTTACTTCTGCGCTGCTGCTCCTGCAATAGACAGAGGCTATAATTGCATTATATTTGAACTTCCTGGTCAGGGACAGGCTTTGCGCACTCAAAACTTGATTATGCGTCATGACACAGAAGTGCCTGTTGGGGCTGCTATTGATTTTATTTCAAAGCGAACAGATGTAGATATGAATGCGGTGGCTCTATTTGGTATGAGTCTTGGTGGATATTTCGCCCCAAGAGCTGCTGCGTTTGACGATAGAATAAAAGCTGTTGTTACGTTCAATGTATTTTATGATACTTATGAGTCGACACTAAATCAGAATCCGCAGCTGAAGGTTCTTGAAACTATGCCTAACGAGAAGAAAGAAGCATTGTTGGCTATGGCTGAGGAGAAGAATCCTAGCTTGAGGTGGATGATTAATAATGGAATATGGGTGATGGGATTAAAACATCGCTATGAGGTTTTTGAAGAAATGAAAAACTACACACTACGTGGTATTGCAGATAAAATTAAATGCCCTGTTCTTCTTACAATAGGAGAAGCTGATCACTTTGTTTCTGAAGATCAGTTGCAACAGTTGACGGATTCAATTAAATCATCAAAGACTGTTTATAGATTCACAAGAGAAGATGGTGCTGAAGAGCATTGTCAGGAGGGTAATCACGAACTCTTCCATCAGGTAATGTTTGACTGGATGGATGACACTTTTAAGTATTATCCAGAATAATATCTAGTAGATGGAATATATTGGTGGATGCAGTAATGCCACTAATATTATACTTATTCAATGAATATAGCTACCTTGTAAATATGAAAAATGGCAGCATCGATATTGATGCTGCCATTTTTATTTATGAGTGTTGATTAAATCAATATAATAATTGCAAGGATATATCTATTTGTGGTGAATTATATTAACAGTAAAGTTTTCCCTACTTGGCGTGCTCCATTTAATATAAGAGGTTTTCTGTCTCTTTTATTTTTCCATTCTGTAAGTTGCTGTAAACCAATTCTTTCCATCTTGCTAGTACATTTTTATGCATGTGATTTGTGCTTATGATAACACAAATCAGCACATGTTTTCGTCGCAAAGATACACAAATCAGCACATGTTTAGTGCTTTTAACAACACTTTTTATCATTTTATTTTTTAATGATATATTTTATTTAATGAAAAAATGAAACAAATTAATATTATTACTTAAAAAATAGACGTGGCGGAGTATATTTGTGAGTTGTATAATGTATTAGTTAGGTCTAGAGAATAAGTTGATGATGCTTTGTATTAGTAATTAAGTAGAGGGAATATTCTTATTCTATATAACTTATGCTGTAACAATATGATTGCTTATTTGCTATACAGGTTATAAAGAAAGACCCGCTTGCATATCCTATGATATATCAAGCGGGTCTTGTTTATATTATGTTTATTCTTAATAAACGTATATCTTATAATCTTTCATTGCTCCAGGAGCATCTTTCTCAGCTCTTGGTAGTTGTTGGATACCAGAGATAGTCTGGTTGCTTCCTAAGTCAATTACCAATAGGTGGGGGAGAGCAGTACCCTTTACAGTCTGCCAATATGTAGACTCCTGTAAGTCGAAAACCTTATCACCAAGATGATTACCAGTTTCGTTCTCACTATCAGCATATTTTGTTGTCCATGATTCACGTGATATGCGGTTACCGTCAGCATCAAGAGCATAGAGTTCGGCAATAGCTAAGACGTCATCACCAGTTTGTGTTGAATTGCACTGTATAGCAATATATCTTCCCTTTGCAGGAGCGTCAAACTTAACAGTCTGCCAACCATTACCTGGATTCATGCTGCCTTTAGCAACAGGCGTAGCAGAATTAAGGTCTGGACGGTTGCCCGGAGCATTATGCTTATTGGTCTTCTCTAATTGCAACTTGTTAAGTTCAGGTGTGTCCTGTCCCCATACAACTGGTTGCTTAGGTCCAACAACATCAAGAACGATGATTTCGTTTTTGCCCTTCTTCAGCCAGCATCCTGGCATGTATAATGTCTGCTGAGGACCGATACTCCAAAATCTTCCCAAGGCATGTCCGTTTACATATACCTGACCTTTACCCCATGTCTCCATGTTAATGAAAGTATCACCAGTCTTGCTAAGATTGAAATAACCACGATAATATCCACGATTACCCATAACTTTGTCTGTAGCGTGCTGACTAATCTTATTCAGAGCTTTTTCTGCTGTGTTGCAGTCGTCTGCAATCTTAGCAGTCTGCCAACCCTTCAAAGTATATGTTAGAAGATGATTACCATCATTTGTATCGATTGTTACATCCTTAGTGATACCCTTATAGTCTTTAATGGCGCGACCGAAGTTGATACGTCCCATAGCCTCAATAACGATAGTCAGCTTGTCGCCTTCGTTTACAGCAGGCAAAGAGATGCTCTTCTCATTCTTCACGCGGTCAATGCTACCAATATATTTATTGTTGATAAATACTTGTGCAAAGTCGTGACAATCATTAATATAAAGTGTACTTGGGTTTGCGATAGCAGGTAGTGTATTGGTATATACCATAGAGCCCCATCCCATGTCTGCAGCCTCCATTGTGAGGTCGTCGCCATTGTTAACGAAAGAATCGCAGCCGTTAATAAGCGGTGAGAATTCGCTCAGTCTTATCTTTGGAATAGAGATAACCTGTGCGATAGGTTTAGGAACAGCAGGAAGTTTCTTTCCGTCGTTGTATTTCTGCATCATGTTACGCAGCTCCCAGAACTTAGGTGTAGTCTGTCCTGATTCGTTTATCGGCGCATCATAATCATAAGATGTTACATCAGGAGCAAATCCAGGACTGTTGGCACCAGCCCAGTGTCCGAAACTTGTTCCTCCGTGAGTCATATAAAGTGAGAATGATATACCTTTAGACAACATTTCGTCAATGCCTTCAACCATATCCTTTGCAGGACGTGTCTCATGGCGTGCACCCCATTTGTCAAACCATCCACTCCAGAATTCAGAACACATCTTTGGAGCATCTGGACGAAGCTCAGATAGGCGCTTAAACTGTTGGTCGATATTTGCACCAGTACCGAAATTCATTGTCCATGCAAGGTCGTCAAGTCCATTTTTCTCAAAGTTACTAGACCAGTCACACTGGAAAAGAGTCACCTTGTCAAATCCTGAACTTTTAACGATGTCGCGTATCTTAGAAACGTAAGGCTTGCTTTCACCATAAGAACCATATTCATTTTCAACCTGAACCATAATAATAGGTCCACCGTTCTGAATAGTTAATGGAGCGAGCTGTTCGCCAACTTTCTTCTCAAACAATTTAACTCGTTCGATGAAATAAGGATCATCCTCACGAAGTCTTATATCTTTTTTCTTCAGCAGCCACCAAGGTAGTCCTCCCATTTCCCATTCTGCACATACGTAAGGTCCAGGACGTACGATGACATACATACCGTTCTTCTTAGCCAATTTACAGAAGGCAGCTATATCGTTGTTGCCTGTGAAGTCGAATTGACCCTCACGCTGTTCGTGAATGTTCCAGAATACGTATATGCAGACTGTGTTCATGCCAAGAGACTTGCACATTTTTATTCTGTTATCCCAATATGCACGTGGTATTCTTGGGTAGTGAATTTCGGCTGCCTTAACAACAAAAGGTTTCCCGTCTAGCAGAAATGTGTTTTTCCCCACAGTGAAGTCACCACCCTTTGCACTAATCGTAGTTGCAGAGAGAGATAACAGTAGGGTAGCAGTAATGAGTTTGATGCTGCGTGATAGTTTCATTATAATTATGTTTTTATTTAGTTATAAAAGTTGTTATCGAGCATGGCTCTAACACAGACTCGCCAGTAGATGACCCTACAGGTTTGAGGTTTTCGCCAGTAACATCTGATGTGCGGTATAACAGCCATGATGTTTTATTATCAGGCAATGGGAGAGTGATGCTTCTTGATTTTTCTGAATAGTTGATGAACACAACTACCCAGCTTCCGTCTGCATTTCTGTAGGCAGAAGTCATAACCCCGTAAGGTTCTGTCTCGCCATCTTTTACCTTGACATTTTCTTCATTTGTTACATTGATGTCGTAGCGTTGTGCTTCTGGGCGTATGAAGCGGCTATAGTTGCCTATAGACCACATCAGCTTAGAGTCAATAGCTTTTCCTGTTTTCCAGTTGTCGGCGCTTAGAACTCTGATAAGTCCATCTTTATAGTCGCCTCCCATAGAACGCCACCATGACCAACTTTCAGCATTACCGTATACTAGGTCGTGGTGAATTACGCGGGCAACATATAATCCTGTGCGCATAGAGTAGTCAAAATAGCCACCTCCTCCAATCTCTTCATCATTGCTCATGATGCACAACTCTGTTTGCCAATAACGTAAATTATACATTTTAAGAGTATCGCGTAGGTTTTCGCGTAACTCTCGCATATATTTTACTGGAGTATTTGTCCAATAACTGTGTGCCATAATCACATTAGGCACTCCATACGTATTGCCTAAATATGTCGCTGTGCTGTCCTTAGAGAAGAAAGTACGTATTTGATTGGCTCTTTGCCAACTAGTCATGTGAGTGCCGAGCAGGCATCTAATATCGCTACTCTCATCAATCATGATATTGGTAGAGATATGGTTTTTATTAAACTCCTTGCTAATAGCTCTTGTCAATCTAGCAACATCTCTGTTAGTGGCAGGAGATCCCTCTTGTTTTGGACCTAACCAGTTCCAATGACCATCAGGTTCATTCACTGGGCACAGGTAATCAAAGTGTATGCTATCGTGCTTTTCTATACCCTTCATGACATTTGCCGCAAACTTTGCTACTTTATTGTAGCTGTCTTCACGTAGATTCAAATCTCCGCCACGACCAGTGTTCGTAGCAAGTCCATTCTTAGTAAAATAGACCGGAGAAGAATTCATGAAAGCAAGGAAATGCTTAACTCCACGTTGTTTTGCCAACTTTAGGAAGTTACGTTGTCCCTGTTGTTTGTTCCAGTCATATTTGCCATTAGGCTGAAGGAAACACTCTGTGCGTGTGCCAGAGTTGATTTGTGAACTGTCTCCTTGTTCATAGCTACCTGCACCAAGATTAAATCTCCATACAGAAAGACCAATACCTTTGGGTTGTCCATTGATATCGTTGTCTGTGCTGAAAAGCCAATCTGCTATTTGATTCTGCTGTTTTTCAGGCCATAAGCCTGTAAACTGCATGCTCCATGCATCAGATGCACCAAAGTGCATAATCTTTTGCATGGGCTTGTCGGTTTCTATTTTATATGTGTTATGTTGTGCGCTAACGCCTAAACTGAATGATATTATAATACCAGTGAGAATAGAAAGTTTCTTCATCAATATTATTTCTTAATAAGTTTCTTACCATTGATAATATATATACCAGGCTCTAGAGAGTTATACTTATCTGCAGAGTCAGCGACCTTTTGTCCGTTGAGGTTATATATTCCGTTATCAGCCTTAGTTGAATCACTCTTTACATTATTAATACCAGCTGTAGTATCCAAATCGAATGTGAAAGTGACAACAGAACGTGCTGGGACTGTAATACGTAATGTTGGATCAGTGATAGTCTCGTCACATGTAAGGTTGTTTGTCGCATCAGTTGTATACTTCTTTACAGACGAAATAGTCTTAGCAAAGTTATCTGCGGCTAGCTTAACTCCCTTAGCTACATCGTTCATGTTTACGAATACAGCAACAACTTTCTTTCCGTCAGAAGATACGTATGCACTTCCCATAAGAGAGTTGATATCACCGTCACCAGTAAGAGCGATGCGCTTGTATCCAGGACGAACAAAACGGCTGTAGTTACCAAGAACCCAAAGGTTAGGTGTTGCAGTTACTCTACCACCAGTATTCAAGTTACCATAACTTTCGTAAGCCTTGATGTCATCAGTAGTAGTATTTAGTCTCATTAGTTCAAAGCGGTTTTTCTGACCATACATAGACTGAGCCATTGCTGTCCAGTATGACCATGAAATGAAGTTGCCCTGTGTCATACCGATATGTATCAGTTTACCCATGAATAGGGCAATATCCATATCTGTCGCCTCTTCGTAAGAAGCTGGGAAACCTGTCTCTGTATTTGGAGCTGCATCAAGCATACTCCATTCTGTCTGCATCACGTTTAACCCGTATTTAGCAGCAGCGGCTGCAACATTTTCTCTCGTTGTTGTAAGGGCGTCGTTTGTTTTGAATGTCCAGTAGTCATGTCCGGCAACAGCTTTAGCCACATGACTTAAATCGCCTATATATGTATCAGTGTTTGTTTTATTCCAAAAAGCCTCTATCTGATTAGATGCACGACCGCTATAATCGCTGCTAGCCTGATAAAGTCTGTCAAGTGAACTAGCCTCAGGCATGATGATCTGTGTAGATAAGTTACGTGAAGTAAGAGATTTGTCAAGTTCGCGTACAAGCTTTGAAATCTCACTATTCTGCCAAGGAGAACCTTCCTGACCGTTTTCCCAGTTAAATGCTGGTTCGTTTACAGGGTCAATATATTTGATGTTGTATCCGTTCTCGTTGAAATGTGCAGCCACATTAGCTAGAAATTCAGCAAAGTCATCATAGTAGTCTGCCTTCAGGTTAGCACCCGATGCATTGTCTTTATTGTTGGCAAGTCCGTTAGCAGTGAAATACACAGGAGCGGAATTAGAGAACAATAGGAAGTTGTCTACTCCATACTGTTTAGCTTGCTGCATAAAATACTGTTGCCCAGAAGATTTGTCCCAGTTGTATGTTCCGTCTTTAGATAAGAAACATTCTGTACGTCTTGTTGCATCACTGATATTGCTTTCGCTACCTTGGTCTGCACTACCAGCACCAATGTTTACACGCCAAACAGACAATCCTATACCTTCTGGGGCTCCATTTGAGTCGAAGTTCTGACTGAACAGCCACTTAGCAGCTTGTGATTTCTGTGCGTCACTGAAGTACTTGCCAACGTAGTCGGCAGTCCAGCAGTCAGAAGCACCGAAATCAGAAATAGTCTGATAGGTGGTAGTTGGGTCCATGGTAATTGTGAATGTAGACTGTGCCTTGACAGTGAATAGAGATACAGCTAATAGTATGCTTAGGTAAAATCGTTTCATACAGTTGATGTTTTAGATTTGAATAAATATTTATAGGGACTTGCGCCAAAAATAGCGCAAGTCCCTAATGATATCATTAATTAATAGTTAGGGTTCTGTTTGATAGAACCGTCACTCATAATAATCTCAGAGTTTGGAATAGGGAATAGTTCATCACGACCATTCATAAAGTTGTAACCCTTGTTAGAGTTCTCCTTCTGATTGGTTGTTTCGTATTGGTCGGTGCTCTCAACTGTGTTGTAGTGAACGAAAGTACCGTTAGGTCCCATGAGGTTTTGAATGGCTTTCTTGCCATTATCGTCATTCCAACGTCTTAGGTCATATAGACGATTGTCTTCCAATGCAAGTTCAAGACGGCGCTCCTTGCGGATTGCATCTCTTAGAGCTGTTCCACTAGAAGTTACATCGCTCAAATTCACACGCTTACGCACTGTGTTAAGTGCTCCACGAGCATCTACGTCATTGCCTAAAGCATTCTCAACCTCAGCATACATCAATAAAACATCGGCATAGCGAAGAAGACGATAGTTTAGGTTGATGTGTGGTCCGTCATAAGGAGAAGGACGCTTTGCTGTTGGAATAAACAGTTTCATGTTGGCACGTGCACTCTTGTGGTCTTTAGGAGTAATGATGTAAGGTTTGTCCTTACTCCAAGTGTTGTCGTTAGGCACATAAGTCTGGTTGTGGTGCAGGATAGTCCATATCTCGCGGATAGAGTCACCCTCGTCCTTGTAAGCCTTTTCAAGGTTGCTTGTAGGAAGTCCCCATGACCAACCTGAGTCGTCACGTGAACCAACAACAACAGAAAGGCGCTCACCAAGATTGTAAGATATAGTACCATTTGTCTGAATTTCAAACAAAGACTCTGCACTATTGTTGTGGTCCATGCTCCATACATCACCGAAGTTGTCAAGAAGTTTGTACTCTTTGCTGCCGATAACTGCATTTAGTTGAGTTTCAGCTTCCTTATACTTCTCCTGGTATAGATATACCTTTGCAAGAATACCCTGTGCGGCACCCTTTGTTACACGACCAAGATCAGCAGAACTGTATGCGCTGCGAACAGGAAGATCAGGAATAGCCTCTAGCAAGTCTTTCTCGATGAAAGCATAAGTATCAGCAGCACTAGCGCGCTGAATACCCTTAACTTCATCAGGCATCATAAGACCTTCTACCAAAGGCACGCCTCCGAAGTTCTTAACCAAATCAAAGTATTGGAAAGCACGCAGGAACTTAGCCTCTGCGATATAACGCTTTCCAAGAGCTTCGTCGTTGAACTTTACGTTAGGAATCTTCTGTATTGCGATGTTGCACTGTAGAATTCCCTTATATCTGTACTGCCAGAAGTTCTGGCAAGCATTACCTGCCTGAATAGTGTTGCCTGAATAGTGGGCTAGGTGATAGTAATCACCTGGATCCTGTGTGGTGTTACCCATCCACATGTCATCAGTACACATATCTGCAGCATCATACATCTTATAAATCTGCCACCAGTCATCACAGGCGATACCTTGGTAGCAACCAATTAACTGCTTTGCACATTCATCCTCAGTGGTGAAGTAATTTGCCATATCCTGTTGACCGAGGATAGGTTCATTGAGGAAGTCTGAACAGCTGCTGAAACTCATTGTGAGTGCGGCTGCGGTCATTGAAAGACCTAATATGTAATGTTTCATATTTTTTTATATAAAAGATTAGAAGTTTACATTCACGCCGAATAGGATAGTGCGTGGATTAGGATAACCAGTCCAGTCGATACCTGCTTGTGTTACGCCACCCATAGATGCTGTTTCTGGGTCCATGCCAGAATACTTTGTGATAGTGAACAAGTTCTGTGCAGATAGTGAAAGACGTACGCTGCAAAGGCGAAGTACGCTCTCAGGGATCGTATATCCAATCTGAAGCAGCTTGCAACGGAAGTAACTACCGTCTTCAACGAAGTATGATGAAGGACGTGTGTAGTTAAGGTTGGCGTCGTTGACAGACAGACGAGGATACTCGTTTGTTGTGCCTTCTCCGTGCCATGCCTTGTCAAGAGTGCCTGCCCATACGTTTGATCCATTCTGACCGAAGTAACGCTCACGGTTCAGGTTGTAGATATCATTACCGAATGTTCCGTAGAACTGTGCCTGAATATCCCAACGATGATATGATGCGTTAAGGTTTACACCTAACATCAAATCTGGGAATGGATTACCGATATAAGTTTTATCCTTCTCGTCGATAACGCCATCGTGGTTAAGGTCCTTGTAGCGGAAGTCACCAGGCTGAGCGTTTGGCTGCATTGATGTTCCGTGTTCGTTAGTATAAGAAGTAACTTCTGTCTTATTCTGGAATATACCGTCAACAACATATCCGTAGAACTGGCTGATAGCCTTTCCTTCTTCGTTACGAATAATAAAGTCACCATTGTGGCTACCTGTGTAGATGTAGTTACCGTTTAGGTTTACAGCCTTGTTCTTTACAGAAGAAAGGTTAAGACCTACACCGTATTTAACTTCACCGAATTTATCGTCCCAGTTGAAACCAAGTTCCCAACCAGTAGCCTTCATGCTACCAATGTTTTCCCACATCTGACCGTTCCACATAGGGTAACCAAGAACAAGAAGGTTGTCCTTCTTCATAAGCATGTCGTGGCTCTTCTTAGTAAACCAGTCTGCTGTGACGCGAAGACGGTTCTGAAGGAATGACATGTCAAGACCGATATTGTAATCCTCTACAGTTTCCCACTTAACATTTGTGTTACCGATAGATCCTACTGACGAACCAATAGCTATCTGATTTCCGAATACGTAGCGGTTTGTATTGATAGCACTTGTATAGGCAGAGTTGTCGATATTCTGGTTACCAACCTTACCCCAGCCAAGACGAAGCTTCAAATCATCAAATATTTTCTGGTTTTTCATGAAGTTCTCTCCACTTACACGCCAAGCTCCACTTAATGAAGGGAATGTAGCATATTTGTTTCCTGTAGTGAACTTAGAAGAACCGTCAACACGGATACTTGCTGTAAGATAGTATTTCTCATCATAGTTGTACATTACACGACCAAGATAAGAGATAAGAGAACTATAAGTGTTGCTTCCGCTAACCTGCATGTTGTCTGTACCTGCACTTACATAGCGCATTTCTTCAACATTTGAAGGAATCTTGTCGCGGCTACCATCAAGATAGTAATTCTGGAAACGCTCCATCGTGTAACCAGCCATCACGTTAAGATTATGCTTCTTGTTGAAAGTGTTCATATAAGTAAGGGTATTGGTCCAGTTCCAGTCTACCCAGTTCTCCATTCTGCGTTGAGCTGTGCTTACTGCTGCCTGCTCAAGATTGTTAATAAAGAAATCAGGAGTGTAGCTATCAGAGAGACGGAAACGAGCGTTTAGACCAAACTGAGTGCGGAATGTAAGTCCCTTTACAGGATTGATGCTTAACCAAGGAGTTGCAAGAAGTCCGTATTCATCAGAATGTTTGTCAAGACGATACATTGAAGCAACAGGGTTCCATGTCTGGTTGTTGTTAGAGCGAGAATAGTTGCTATATGGGTTTGATGTCCATAGGCTCTGGTCACGCATAACTGGTGTTGTAGGGTCCATAGCCATGTCTGCTCCAATTAGGTCTGGAGTATCATGCCAGTTCTCGTATTTAGGAGTAAAGTCTACACCTGCCTGTACAATCTTGTTAAAGTTGTATTGCATAGAGAAACGAGCTGTGATCTTCTGCCAGTCACCAACCTTATATTGTGAGTTCTGACGGAAGTAACCTACACTTGCTGAATAAAGCAACTTGTCTGTACCACCAGAGAAACCAATGTTGTAGTTCTCTGTAAGAGCTACGCTACGCATTGTCTGATCCCACCAGTCAGTTCCCTGAGCATTAGTGATGTTAGCTATACCGTTGTAAGGTGCGGTCTGGTTATCGTTTGTATAGCGAGTCTTGAATACTTGTTCGTATTCAGAAGCGCCTGCAATATCAGGTTTCTGCATAGTTTGAAGACCTACTGTTGCAGAAGCTGTAAACTTAGTTCCGCCCTTAGCGCCTTTCTTTGTTGTAATAAGAATAACACCGTTACTACCACGAGTACCATAGATAGCAGCAGCAGATGCATCTTTCAATACCTGCATGCTCTCAATATCGTTCTGGTTTAGGAAGTTGATGTTATTACCTACTGGCATACCATCTACAACGTAGAGTGGGTCAGAACCGTTGATAGTACTCACACCACGTATAATTACACGTGGAGTGCTACCAGGGCTACCTGCATTTGTAATCTGTACACCGTTTACCTGACCTTGAAGGGCATTCATTACGTTACCAGTACTTAGCTTCTCAAGTTTGTCGCCCTTGATAGCAGAAATACTACTTGTGAGGTCGCTCTTCTTAACGGCACCGTAACCGATAACGACAACTTCGTTAAGGTCTGATACGTCGTCTTTCATTACGATGTTGATGGCGCTACGTCCTGCAACACCAATGCTTGCCTTTTGGAAACCAACCATACTAACTTCTAGAGTGGCATTCTTGTCAGCATCTATAGTAAAGTTACCGTCGATATCCGTTATAGCAGCTGTCTTGGTTCCTGCTACCTTTACATAGGCACCCATGATAGGTTCCTTATCTGCAGCGGCAGTAACCTGTCCTGTAACCTTTACGCTTTGGGCATGAAGTCCAAGAGTAAGGATAGAGACAAATATTATTAAAAAATATCTTTTCATATTTTATATTGTTTATATATAATAATGTGAATTATTTCACTAATACGAAGCGACTGCGTAGTAATGCATAGTCGAATTCGAATAGGTATGTTCCGTCTGCTGGTACGGTAACAGTATTCATGTTATCACCACCGTTCTTTACGTTAGCTTCGTCTTCTGCAGAACCGTCAAAACGCCAGAATGGTTGTGGCCACCAACCCCACCAGTGAGTTTGTGTAATAGTGAATGAAATCTTTGTACCCTTAGTAAGAGTTGCCTGACGATAAAGAAGGTAAGGATTTGTCTTACTCTGAGTGAGGATAAATTTGTTATCGCTCTGGTTTGTAGTCCAACTTCCTGCATTAGGCAAGCCTGTTCCTGCAAGACATATCTGTGCTGGTTGGTCACCACTACCATCATTAAAGTTGACAGTCTGTGTTCCATCAAGAACCATACTAGGAGTTGTAGGAGTCCACTTTTTTGCATCGTATTCACCTGTTACAGTGTTGAATGTGATTTCATAGTAACCAACAGCATTCAATGTGATTGGCTTACCAACAGAAGGATTACTTGTAAGCAAACCTGTGATTGGGTCTTCACCGAAGCAGATAGGCTGGAAGTCAGTCTTCTGTGGAATAAAGCGGATAGGAGTTCCAACCTTCTGATTGTAATAATGTGCTGTGTACTGGTATTTGCCAGTATGTTCAATCAGCATTGGCACACCATAAAGGTCTGAATTTAAATCAGCAGCCTCAGTAACATCAGCAAGATACATCTTATCAAAGTCAGGAAGATCGCTTACCTTGATAGTGCTTGTTGTTGTAGTAAGGTTACCAGCGGCATCAGCAACTGTAATAGTCATTGCGTAAGATGCTTCTTTTGTTGGCATGTCATAAGACTTACTCAATGTGTATTTAGTTCCACTGATACTAATACTGTCATGAGTGTTAAGGTCTGGGATTGATACAACAATGTATCCCAAATTTTTGTTATCCGTTACTGTTGTGTTCAGTGTCAGCTTAGGATTTTGAAGCAGCACTGTTAATTGTGAAGATGGAGCAGTTGTAAATACAGGGTTAGAGAAATCTCCGTCTGTAGATACCGTCAATGTTTGTGTGGTGGTTCTTCCACCTACGTCTTCCACTGTAATCGCTACAGGGAATGATTCTGTACCTTTCCAATCCTTGTTACCTTTGTAAGCATAACTAAGGTTGTAAGTGTGAAGTAATGAGTCTGGATGATATTCCAGCAAATCAATAGTCTTGTCGAGGTTCAGTCCCTCGTTTACAAGGCGGATAGATTTAATTCCGTCTGCATCTTTTGCAACACCCGTAATAGTGAAGTCACGTCCGGGTTCTGTCTTGAGTTGTGCGGAACTAAGTGTAAGAGTTGGGGCTTTACCATCAACTGTAGGATAGTCGTCGTCGCTGCTACATGATTGCAGAGACAAACCCGCTATTACGGCGAAGGCACAAATAAGTAACCTCCTTAAGTAATTAGGTTTAGTTGCCATAAATAAATTAGGTTATAGTTATATAAAAATAATGTTTACGCAGCAAATTTAACATGCAGTAACGATAAGCATACTCATAAATCGTTCAATAAGGTTCTCAAATCGTTCATTGAACGATTTGAATATGATTTTTGCTTTATATAAGATAAAATTGCTAACTTTGCAACTGTTTATTATCACATATTTCATCAAGACAATCATGAAGAAGTATCTCTTTTTACTATTATTCTTGTTTTTATCTATCTTTGCATTCTCTCAGAAGTATCAAGTTAAGTCTCTTGATATCACTGACGGGCTGTCAAGCGACTATGTTCTTAACATGGCTATGGACAAGTATGGATTTATCTGGGTTGCTACTGAAGAAGGACTGAATAGGTTTGACGGTTCACGATTCTACACCTATTATAAACATAACTCAGATAACAGTATAACTGGAAACGAACTTAACTGCGTTCTTGACGATCCTAAGGATAACAAGATGTGGATTGGTACCCAGCGAGAGGGATTAAACGTTTTTGATTACGATACAGATAAGTTCAGCTGCTATCGACATGACAAGAAAGATCGCAATAGTATTGTCACAAACGATATCACTTCTATCTCGGCTTCTGTAGATAGCAGTATCTGGGTAACAACATATTGGGGCGGTATTGAATATTTTGATAAGAGCAATCAGCACTTTATACATTATAATAAAAAGAATGTGCGCGGACTTCCTTCAAATCAGGCTTGGTCTGTGTGTGATGCTGGCAATGGACTTATATATGTAGGACATGTTTATGATGGATTATCTGTAATTGATACCCACAACAGGGTGGCTCATAACTATAAACATAACAATGCTGATCCTAATTCTATTTCGGGCAATGAGATTCATTGCATATTCAGGGATAAGAATGGAAATGTATGGATTGGAACAAATAATGGACTTGACTTATTTGATACCCTGAACGGAAAATTCATTCATTATGATGACGGTGGAAAAGCCCATCATCCTATTTTCTCCATCAAACAGATGTCTGACGGAAAACTATGGTTGGCTACAGAACAGGGAGGAGTTGCCATTCTGGATATCAATGCAGGTATGTATGTAGGTAACGCTAACTGCAAATACGATTTTATTCAGGAAGGTAATGGAGAACTCGATCTTACTGGTAACAGTGTGCGCTGTGTTCTTGAGGATGAATATCATAATGTATGGTTGGGACTATATGGTGCAGGTATCAACTTTATCACTCGAAATACACCGTTGTTCTCTTTGTTGAATTATTCACCGGTAAATCCCGAAAAGCATATTTCAACAAAATCTGTTATCGGACTTGGATTTGATACAATGGGCAATCTATTGGTAGGAACAGACGGAGACGGAATGAATGTCTTTGATACAGAAAAAAACAGGATACATTCTGATATTTCGTTGCCGGGACGTTCTGTTCAAGTTGTGCATCGTGATAAGAATGGTAATATATGGATTGGATGCTTTTCTGATAATGCTTACGTCAGGCGTGCTTCTGGAGGTCTCAGTAAGATATTTAAAGAAACAGTCGATGTGAGATGCTTCTGCGAGGATGGCGACGTGATGTGGGTAGGAACAAGTAGTGGAATATACACTGTTGACATAAATACGCTGAAGGTGATAAAGGCATATAAGATTAAGGAAAGCCTTGTTAGAACTATATGTCTTGATAGTAAACACAATTTATGGATAGGTACTTTCGGTGACGGACTCGTGAAGTATGATCATTCAATACGTCATAAGCATGCTTACAGCACAGATAATGGATTCCCTTCAAATACAGTAAACGGAATTATCCGCGGCAATGATGGAGCTTTCTGGCTTGCTACAGGTGAAGGTGTGGTTTGTTTCCCTGATGAACATAAGAATCTTTATAAAGTGTATAAGCAGGACAACAACCTTAACAATACAAACATTCGTGCAATAGCACAGGATCGCAAGGGGAATGTATGGGTTAGCACGAATAAGGGCATCAGTTGTCTGAAAAAGGGCGAAACATCATTTCTTAACTATGGATATAAGGATAATGTTGCGCTGGGTAATTATAATCCGTCAAGTGTAACAACATCTCCCACCGGAATAATCTATTTTGGAAGTACTAGAGGATTAACATATTTCAATCCTTCAGAAGTGTTGTCTAATAATGCAGCTCCTAAGGTGTTTATTACAGCGGTAGACCTTCCTCTTGGCGAAAAGGCTTTGAGTGACAGCACGATAAATCTTATCGGAAAGAAGCAGATAGAACTTGGATATAACGATAATACGTTTACTTTGCATTTCAATGTCAGAGATTATTCTTTGCTTGGCAGGGTAGAGTATTCTTATAGGTTGAGTGGATTGCAGGGTGACTGGCAGACAACAGAAGATAATGTAATCACGTTTCGTGATATCCCGTATGGTAGTTACACTTTGGAAGTACGCTGTCGCCGACACAATCAGGAATGGACTACCGATGTAGCTACATTAGATTTAACCGTTAATCCTCCATTCTGGCTCTCTTGGTGGGCAAAACTCATCTATACAATATCTATCATAAGTTTGGCAGTCTACATCTTCCGTAGTTATTCTCGCAAGATGAGATTAGAATATCTTTTGTCTTCTGAAAAGAGGAAACATGAGCAGCAGCAAGAACTTAATGATGAGAGATTGCGATTCTTCACTAATATCACTCACGAACTGCGTACTCCGCTCACGCTCATCCTTGGACCGCTTGATGACTTTTCACATAGCAATGAACTGTCTGATAAGGTTAAGCATAAGTTGGCTGTGATAAACAGGAGTGCTAAAAGGTTACAGGAACTGATCAATCAAATACTGGAGTTCAGAAAGACAGAAACTGATAATAGAAGATTGTGTGTCGTTCGTGGAAATATCGTTAGTGCTGTTCATGAGGTGATGTTGAAATACGAGGAACTCAACAGAAATGAAAGTGTAAGAATACGCTTCGTTTCAGCCGAAAATGATATTAAGATGTATTTTGATAATGAGGTGATAAACATGGTTATAGACAATCTCATATCAAATGCTATTAAATATACTGACAGAGGTGAAATTATTGTTTGCGTAGAAAGAGTCATTAATGATGGTCGCAGAATGGTTCAGATAGCCGTCCACGATACCGGTCATGGTATATCTGCTGCTGCACTGCCACATATCTTTGAACGCTACTATCAGGAAAATAGTCCTCATCAGGCTTCCGGTACAGGTATCGGATTGGCTTTGGTAAAGAGTCTTGTTGCGCTGCATCAGGGACAGATTTCTGTAGACAGCAGTGTAGAGCATGGATCTCATTTCATTATCAGTCTTGCTGAGGATAATATATACCCCGATGCATTGCATGGTGAGCAGCCTTCTGATGAATCAGACGATGCAGAAGAAAACGGTGCTCTTGTTGAAAAGCGCGATGACGCAGATGAAAATTCACGCGAGATCTTGCTTGTTGTCGAGGATAATAAGGATATACGTGAATATATAGCTACATCATTTGCCGATAAATACGAAGTGTTCCAGGCAGAAGATGGTAGAGGAGGACTTGCTATTGCGCTTGATGTTATTCCGGATATTATCATCAGTGATGTGATGATGCCTAACATGGACGGAAACGAATTGTGCAAGATATTAAAGAACGACCAGCGTACAAGTCATATACCAGTGATACTTCTCACAGCCAAGGTAAGCAATGATGCCAAGGAAGAGGGCTATGATGCGGGTGCAGATTCATATATCACGAAACCGTTCAGTGTTTCTCTTGTCGAAAGCAGAATAAACAATCTTCTTGAACAGCGCCGCCGTTTGCTTAATTCGGCAAACGATTCAAAATCAGGACACGATTTGTCGTTATCTGAAAAGAATGAGATTTTAAAGGAATCAATGAACAAGGTGGATCAGGAGTTCTTTGATAATCTCAACAAAATTCTTGACGACAACATCAGTGGTGTTCTTGATGTGAACTTCCTTACCGAGAAACTAAACATGAGTACGTCTACTCTTTATCGCAAGATGAAGGCGCTCACAGGCATCAGCATCAACGAGTATGTAAGACACTACAAGATGCAGCATGCCGAGAAGTTACTCTTAAAGAATACGTATACGATAAATGAGATTACCTATATGGTAGGATTAAGCAGTGTAACTTATTTCCGCAAGTGCTTCAAAGAGGATTTCGGATATTATCCTACGGAGTATCTAAAGAAAATAAAGGCTGCCGGAAATTCTTAATCATTAATAAGTATTGTCTCCCGCAGATAAAAGACAATTTGGGTAAATGGATCTGCTAAAGCGGATGCCGTAGATAGCGCAGACAAAAACAGTTACGACACAGTGGAGACATGTAGTTCATGCTGTTTCTCTGCCTGAATCAGCGGTAGAATAGGGCGTTTGTGCTGTTCTTAAAAGGTAATGCTTACATTTGTAGCATCAATGTGTGTGTAAATGATTAGCAATAAAATTTGGTAGTAGCTTCAAAATTATGTAACTTTGCGTTCAGAAGTTATTCTCAGATGAGATAAATACTTGAAATTAAAATGACCATGAAACAGTTTCACTTACACACTAGACAATTAAAAATACTTAGTACTATATTATTTTTCTGTATATCATGTTCTTCTCTTAATCAAATGGCACTTCCATCTAAGAGGAATAGTATTGATTTACTCTCTGTGAGAGTCTTAATGAACATGCCAAATCCTATTCATTCTAATAAAGAAAATTATGAAGAGGGCGTTGTTTATAAATATACATTCAATGATGGAGGAGGCATTATCCTTCATGAAGGTGCATTAATGCAATTCGAAATAGATTCTTATAAGCCTTCTGTGGTAGTACACAAAAAAGAACATACGATTTATATTGGGAAAGAAAATGATAGATGTTGGAGGAAAGATGTTTGCAAAGGCCTAAGATTCTACTATTATAATGTTCCTAGTAATCATAAAAAACAATATGATAGGATTTTTGATACAATGAAGATTTTAAAGAGAAAATAAAAGTGAAGTCTTTCGTGTGGTAAATCAAATTAATGAAACTGTACATTCGTATGTTTATATTGTAATGCTTCTGTTATGCTCTTACAAGAAAGACTGTGATATCCACAAATATGCCATGTGACATGAATGACTCGACAAGATTAAGTAATAATGTTACTGATCAAATAGAATCCATATAAATACTAAACAGTTTAAAAATTCAAAGAAAAATAGCTTATGATGAAAACTAAATCTTTGTTATTGAATGGTGCCATATCTTTGGTAGTATTAGTATGTGGAATAGTTATAGGAAAGTTTATTCCCTCGGCTAAACCTGAAACGCCTAAAATTACAAAATATGTATATTCTGGAGAGATTAATACGGGATGTAAAACCCCTATACCACCACTAGTTCATCGTATTAGTCGTTATGACGTTTTTAATAAAATTGGTGGGGTGCCAAATGTCGCTACTGCCTATGAAATAAGCAATGCAATATTTATTCGTACATTTGGTAAAGATAAGATAAATTATTCTATACCTTTTAAAATAGAACTGCAAGATGGTTATATCTGGAGTATAGAGGCACAATCACTAAATACACCACTTTTGCTTTTTTACAATATTAGAATTGATAAACGTAATGGTAGCATTGATAGTTTGTTCGTGGAAAAATAAAAAATAACTTATGATGAAAACTAAATCTTTATTTGTGAAAGTTCCTATATTTTTGATGATATTGGTATGTGGAATCGTCATAGGGAAGTTTCTTCCCTCAACTAAGCCTGAAGCACCCAAGATTAAAAAATATGAATATGTGGGAGAGAGAAAAACGACATTTCCTCCTAAAGAACCATTAGATCATCGTTTTACAAGAATCAAAGATGTGAATAAATTTGGTGTGGTATCAGATGCCGCTACTGCTTATATTATTGCTAAAGCTATATTGCGTGCCACATATGGTAGAGAAGATAATATAGATTATTCTATACCTTGTACTATACAATTACAAGATGGTAATGTCTGGAGTGTTGATGCAGCATATAGTAGGGCTATGTTTACTACTTGGTACAATGTTTCAATTGATAAACGTGATGGTCATATCGTAAACTTGAGCGCAGAAATATAATATGGTTTCCCGCAATTTGTTTTTGTCTGCAGAGAATCTGCGTGAATCTGCGTGAGAATAATCCCCAGTAGTATTTATATGCCTTTGGCTTTGTTGGCTATATATACGCCTGCTAGAATCAGGGCGCTGCCTAGATATGCAATAGTTGTCATTGGCTCGTTAAGGAACAGGGCACTGACAACAACAGTTGTGATGGGATTAAGATACACGTAGTTGGATGTCTTCATTGCGCCTATCTGTCCGATAGCCCAACTCCATAGCACGAAACAGACAAAGGATGCTATGAATCCTAGAAACAATAGATTAATCCATATCTCTGGTCTTGCAAAGCCTGATAATGGGAACTGCCATGGTTTGAAGATGAATACCGGCATAATTGTTAACAGACCATAGAAAAACACCTTTCTTGTGATAAAAATGGAGCCATATCTTGATGATGCCCTTTTCATCAAAATACTGTATATCGCCCAACAGAATGCTGCCGTGAGCGCGAGAATGTCGCCAAGTGGATTAAGATGAAGGACGAAATGACCATTGAAAATGACGACGCCAACACCCATTAATGCAATTAGCGAACCGATGATGAGTTTAGGGGAAGCCTTTACGCTCTTTACCATAGCTATGGCAATGCACGTAGTGATAAGTGGAGCGGTGCAGACGATGAAAGCCACGTTGTTGACATAGGTAATGCCTACAGCCATATTCTCAGAGAGGAAATACATAGAACCTCCAGATACACCAAGCAGCAGCATTAAAGCCTCGTCTTTCCAGTTGTCGCACATAAGTCGATGTGGTGATATAAACCAGATGCTTATATAGGCAAGTAAAAAGCGAATTACAAATATTTCCTGTGGCTGAAGTCCGCCAAGCAGCAGAAACTTAGTGTTTATGAATGTGCCACCCCAACACAATACGGTTGTTATGGCTATGAGATGTCCTAATCGCGGAGATTTACTTTCCATCAATACTATTTGTTAATATTGCACGCAAAGGTACGGATTTTATTTATATCTTTTTCTATGATATTGATTTTATCTCATACTTTTGCCACAATCCGTATTCATCTAAAGATATACATGCGTTTGGATTCTAAAACTTTGTAATATAAAAAATGACGAAGAACTATGGTTTATTATAGCCTTTATCGACTTCTTCCTTTGCCATACAATTCAGAATGTGTACCTATACGGACAACCTCAATTACATGACCATCAGTCCAAATTAACAAGAAGTCATCGTCAACATGGCACTCCATGCAATCTTTATAATCTCCGTGCAATTGATGTGGATAGTACCCCTTAGGCACATCCTCTTCATTAGTTAGGTATTGTAAGACCTCGTACAAAGCTTTCATCAGAGATTCTTTGTGTCGATAACGCTTTAAGTCTTTCTTTGCTTTTGATGAATAATGAATGTCTTTCATTACTTAATTGCATTGAGAGATTTTAGAAAAGCATCGTAATTTGACATATCAAGTTTGCCTGCTGATTTACCAGAACGAGCCTCTTCAATAGCCTTACGTGTATCTCCATTAGGCGTATTATATACAGCATCAAGCAGAATGCTCTCTACGTAGTTGTTGAGACTTCTGTTTGCATGTCTTGCCTTAATTTTCAAAGCTTCTATCAAGCCTTCATTAAGTCTGAATGCGGTCTGTCTTTTGTTAGTTGAAATTTCTGCTTCCATATTTAATGTTATCTATATGTTATACATGTGTTATATATCTGTTTGCAAATGTATAACGCTTTTTCGTAAAAACAAAGTAATTATGAATAAAAATATGAATTTTAATATAAATTTTATTTGTTATATCTGTACTTCATAACCAAGAGTGTTTATGTTCTCAAACTTTATAATATAAACAAAAATAGGCTAAGAACTAGTTTGATAATTAACTTTGCCTTTAAAATATTATTTTGTATTCAAAAAAAATGCTACCTTTGCGTTATCTATGATAGACAGACTAACAGTTGAGAAGATTAAGGATGCATCCAACATTGTGGATGTGGTCTCGGAATTTGTTACATTGCGCAAGAGCGGTAGTAACTATAAGGGGTTGTGCCCTTTTCATAACGAGAAGACTCCTTCTTTCTACGTTTCGCCTGCAAGAGGTACTTGCCATTGTTTCGGATGCGGTAAGGGTGGAAACCCTATCAGTTTCATTATGGAGCATGAGCAGATGACTTACCCTGAGGCGTTGAGATGGTTGGCTAATAAGTATAACATAGAAATACACGAACGCGAACTATCCGACCAGGAGAAGGAAGAACAGAGCGCACGCGAGAGTATGTTTATCATGAATGAATGGGCTAACGAATACTTTCAGAACTTGCTGCACAATAATGTTGACGGTGTAGCTGTGGGTATGCAGTATTTCAGAAGTCGTGGATTTCGTGATGACATCATAAAGAAGTTTCAGTTGGGCTTCGACCTTACAGATAGATATGCTCTGGCACGAGCTGCTTTTGCTAAGGGATATAAGGAAGAATTTCTGCTGAAAACAGCTATATGCTATAAAAACGAACGTGGAGAACTTATTGACAGATATTCGGGAAGAGTGGTGTTTCCTTGGATAAGCTCAAGTGGAAGAGTAGTGGGATTCACGGCTCGCTTGCTTGACAGCAGAACTAAGGGAGTGAACCAGAAATACGTGAATTCGCCAGACTCTGAAATATATCACAAGAGTAACGAACTTTATGGTATATATCAGGCAAAGAAGGCGATAGCTAAAGAAGACAGAGTGTATCTTGTGGAAGGACAGGCTGACGTGATTTCAATGCATCAGAGTGGTATTGAAAACGTTGTGGCAAACTCTGGTACGGCTCTAAGCATTCAGCAGATTCATACGCTACATCGTTTCACTAGCAACATTACATTGCTATATGACGGAGATGAAGCTGGTATTCATGCTGCACTGAGAGGTACAGATATGCTGCTGCTTGAAGGAATGAACCTGATGGTGCTGTTGTTGCCGGATAACGATGACCCTGATAGTTTCGCAAGAAAGCATACGGCAGATGAATTAAAGAAATATATTGAAGACAACTCTACCGATTTCATCAGATTTAAAACATCGTTGCTACTTGACGGACAAAACGATCCGTTGAAACGCTCGGAGGCTATTAACTCAATCGTGGCAAGTATCTCTATGGTGCAAAACCCGATATTGAGAGATACATATCTGCACGACTGTTCGCAGCAAATAGGTATAAACGAGGCTACGCTGATTAATCAGATGAACAACATGATCCGTGAACGAAAAGAGAGCGGAGTCATGAGAAACTCTAATATGCCACAACAGGACGTAAATACTGCACAGCCTGGATATGCTGCAAATGCACAGAATGTGGAAGGAACGTCACAGTTGGGTATCGCTTCAACACAGGTGGAACAACTCATGATACAACTTGTGATAAAGTTTGGCGACCGAGTGGTCTTTAATGATGTAGAGGATGAAAACGGAAATGTTTTCGACTTATCGGTAGCCGAATACATCAGCTTGAGTCTTTCTGCAGATGAACTTTCATTCAATGACCCAACGTATAATGATATACTAAACGAGGCGGTGGAACACTGTGAGGATAGAACGTTCAAGACAGAACCATACTTCGTGCATCATCATGACATCAAGATAAGTCAGATCGCCATAAACATGACTGAGGAACGATTCAAATTGTCTGAAAGTCAACAGACAAAGGATGATGACGAAAGTCTGCGTAACAGGATTCAGCACTTGCTACTTGATTTCCGTATGGAATATGTGGAGCAGCATTTAAAGGAACTTAAAAAGCAGATCGCAAAGTCATCCTCTGACTCCGAAACCCTTTTCAAGCTTATGGCTGAATATAAGGATATGACAGAAATGCGCAATGCTCTGGCACGCCAACTGGGAAATAATATAATCGTATAACAACAAGTAAATAAAATCATTTTTATGTATTACATACAGAAAAGTTTTGAAATATCAGCCTCACATCATCTTACTCTTTCTTATGAGAGTAAGTGTACGAATGTGCATGGACACAACTGGCACGTAACAGTATATTGCAAGTCGAAGACTCTTAACAGTGATGGTATGGTTGCTGACTTCAGTGAGATAAAGCATCTTATTCATGGCAGACTGGATCATGCAGACTTGAACAAAGTGCTGTCGTTTAATCCTACAGCTGAGAATATAGCACGATGGATTACAGAACAGATACCTACATGCTACAAGGCCTCTGTTCAGGAAAGTGATGGAAACATAGCTATTTATGAAGAGGATGTATAGAGTTAACGATATATTTTATTCGCTTCAGGGTGAGGGGAGAAACTCTGGAATGGCAGCCGTATTCATAAGATTCAGCGGATGCAACCTGAAATGCTCATTCTGCGATACCGACTTTTCTGAGTATAAAGAAATGTCTTTAGACGATATTCTAGATAGCGTAAAGCAATTAACGGATGAATGTACTGGCAGTGAACGTCCCCTCATCGTATTGACAGGCGGCGAACCAACATTACAGGTTGACGAGGAACTTATTTCAGCTTTCCATGATGAAGGCTATAAAGTGGCTATGGAATCAAACGGAACAAAGGAACCGCCAGTAAATCTTGACTGGTTAACTGTTTCGCCAAAGACAAATGTCAAGGTTAAGAAATGCAATGAGTTGAAATGCATTTTTGATGAGAGAATGCTTACAGACACATTTGACATAGAAGCTGATTACTACTATCTGCAACCTTGTGATACCGGTGATCTTATGCGCAATTCTGAAATTACCACTATCTGCATAGAGTACATCAAGCAACATCCGAAATGGAGATTGAGCCTCCAGACTCATAAGCTGATTGGATTTAAGTAATTTGAAATTTAACTGATTTAATAATATTACCAGAAGAATAGAATAAGTAATGATATATTTCCATTGGATAATCATAACGGTGTATCTTATTGTTATCGTTCTCACGATGATAGCGGTATTGATGGATAATCGCCAGCCTGCAAAGACCATGGCTTGGGTCATGGTGTTGTCGTTTGTCCCAGTGGTTGGAATCATTATCTACTTCTTTTTCGGACAGAATTTCAGAAAAGAAAGAATTATAAGTCAGCGAAGTCTTGACGAACTGACTAAGCGCAGTATGCTTGAATTTGCCGAACAACGGAATCTGCATCTGCCAGAGAATTCAAGACCACTGCTAAAGCTGTTTGCAAATCAGAGTATGTCTTTTCCGTTCAAGGATAATTCAGTAGACATATATACAGACGGATATAATTTATTCCTTGCCCTGTTACGGGCTATAGGGCGAGCTCAGGATCATATTCATATAGATACATACATTATAGAAAACGACCCATTAGGAAGGCTCATAAGCGATGCACTTATTGATAAGGCAAGACAGGGCGTAGAGGTGCGCTTTATATATGATGACGTGGGTTGCTGGAGAGTTAAAGATAGATTCTTTGACAGAATGAGGAAGGAAGGAGTGAAGGTGCAGCCATTTATGCCTGTGAAATTCCCTGCACTCACAGGAAAAGTGAACTATCGCAATCACCGCAAAATATGCATTATTGATGGTGAAGTAGGTTTCATTGGTGGTATGAACATCGCCATGAGATATATAAAAGGTGAGAAAGGTCGTCCTTGGCGTGATACCCATCTGCGCATTGTGGGTGGAGCCGTTTATGCTTTGCAGCGTGCTTTCCTTATTGACTGGTATTTCGTAGATCGAACATTGATAACCGACCACAGATATTATCCGGATAACGCCCATCTTGCTGAAAACAATTGTTTAGCTCAATTGGTGACAAGCAGTCCTATTCAACCTTGGCCAGATATTATGCAGGGATATGTGAAGATATTGCTTGAGGCAAAGAAGTATGTCTATATGGAGACACCTTACTTCCTGCCAACAGAACCAATATTGTTTGCTATGCGCACGGCAGCTTTGTCAGGTGTAGATGTGAGGTTAATGGTGCCGATGCATGGAGACTCAAAGATTTTGGAGTGGGCATGCAAATCATATCTTGGAGAGGTTGTAGAGGCTGGCGTGAAAGTCTACCTATACAAACCTGGATTTAATCATTCCAAGATTATGGTGAGCGATGATTATATCTCTACTTGCGGAAGCACGAATATAGACTTCAGAAGTTTTGAGAATAATTTTGAATCAAACATATTCTTCTATGACACTGAAATGGCTTTAAGAATAAAGAATATTTATCTTGAAGACGAAGAACATTGCATTGACATAGAAGAAGTTCGCGATTTCACTCATCGCTCATTTATTCAGAGACTTTGGGAATCGCTTGTAAGACTTTTGAGTCCACTCTTGTGAAAGATGCTGAAGTTAACGCTTCCGTAACTTCTATGTTCAACAAAGTAAGGATTCTCAGAGAAATCATTTTGCCTTCCGTGTTCAAAGACTAGTATTCCACCTTCTTTCAGCAGATTGCCTTTCAATATCAAGTCTGGTATTGTTGGTAATTCTTTGAGTGCGTAGGGTGGATCAGCGAATATAAAGTCGAACTGCTGATGACAACATCTCAGAAATCTAAACACATCCCCACGAATAAGAATATCCTTATCCTCATTGAGTTTGGTGAAGCATTGACGTATAAAACTTGAATGCTCACGATCGGCTTCAACGCTGATTACCTGTTTGCATCCTCTGCTGGCAAGTTCGAGAGAAATACTTCCCGTACCAGCGAAAAGGTCAAGTGCGCTTGTATCTTCAAAGTCAATATATGCCTGTAGTACATTGAATATGTTTTCTTTTGCGAAGTCAGTTGTAGGGCGAGCCTTGAACGTGCGTGGGATGTCGAAACGGCGTCCTTTATATTTACCTGTAATTATTCTCATCTTCCTTTTAAAAATAAAGTCATTAAATCAAATGGCAGTCCCTTTATCTGTGTAATAGGGGCGCGATTGAATTCTGCCGTAGGGTTTACGGCATATATTTTTTGTATGTATTGTTTCAGTTCTGTGGTAAGATCCTCTCTGTCTGGAATGTTTCCACTAAGATATAATTCGTCTTCACGATTGTCTAATCCCAACTGTTTCCACACGTAAAGTATGAAATAGGATGCGTCTTTATGGCTCATGACGTCGTAGCTGTTGCAGAATGTGAATCTGTTTTGCGTGAAGCTGAACAGATCCAGTTGCTTACCTCTGAAATAAGCATATAGTTTCTTTCTCACTCCGGTGTAGCTGCGCTTATGCATATAGTTCCATATAGGTTGCATCAATGGCAGAATCTTTATATCGCTGAAATGATCAGTAAGCACTAGTTTGATATCTTTGTTTATTGGATATACAGCTACTGCATTCTGCATAGGCAAAACGGTGTTCAGAATTTCATCTGATTCATGACCAGTGAAAGTGTGGCGAAACAGCAATTCGGAATCTTCATCATCAAATTCCTCAAGTGGAATGAGCATCACGGGAGTATCTATAAGTACTTGCGCACGTTGGAATCCCTGACTCAGAATAGGACTATTGGTGAAAGCCTCTCTAAGATTGGCTGCCATAGACATTCCACTTCTTACAACATACGGATCATAAGCCAGTCCATTAATGGCTGTGCTGTCTACGATTGCAAACGACATCGAGTTGCGTGCTATTCGTAGCGTAACTCTTGGTAGAGCTAGAGGTTTGTTGCCTGTTTCGTCTGTCATAATTTATATCAGTTTTATTTGTTCAATGTCTGATCTCATTCGTGCTACTTCTTCAAAAAATCACAGTTGTGTTTATACTAAGAAAACATATCACGACGAGGGAAAGCATACATAAGGGTAGAATCAAATTATTAGTGATTTTTAATTTCATTCCGATTATTATATCTATCTTTGTGCTGCAAAGTTACAAAAAAGTTTTTACTACATAGCATTGAGTACACAGGAATTTATAAATCAAATAGTTATAGAGTTCGGATTCAAGCCTACAGGCGACCAGATGAACGCTCTTGATACGTTTGCCCGCTTTCTTTCAGATCGCAGTCAGCATTGCGTTATGATTATGCGCGGTTCGGCTGGAACTGGTAAGACTTCGCTTGCAGGCGCAATGGTTCGTACCTTTACTAGACTGGGACAGAAGCTGTTGCTAATGGCTCCAACGGGTAGGGCAGCAAAGGTGTTTTCATTGAACAGCGGTATGCCAGCCTTTACGATTCACAGGAAGATTTATCGTGAGAAAAGCTATTCTGGTATTGACGGTAAGTTTAATCTGAATGACAATATGCACAAGAATACGTTGTTCATGATTGATGAGGCATCAATGATAGGTAGCGGAAACGGTTCTTTGAATGGTGATTTCGGTTCGGGAGACTTGTTGTCAGACCTTATACAATATGTATATCAGGGTGATAACTGCCGTATGATGCTCGTAGGAGATAAGGCTCAGTTGCCACCTGTTGGCGAGGATGAAGCACCAGCTCTAAATCGACTTCTGCTTGAAGGCTATGGGATAACAGTATATGAATGTGACTTAAATGAAGTGCTGAGACAGAGCAAAGACAGCGGTATCTTATATAATGCCACCATGATCAGGCAGATGATAACGCATGACGAAGCAACGGAATTGCCAAAAATAACTTTTACGGGTTTTGCCGATATTGTGATGATGCCAGGAAATGAACTTGTTGAAAGTATAAGTTCAAGTTATTCTGATGTAGGCATTGATGAAACAATGGTGGTGACACGAAGCAACAAGCGCGCAAACATCTATAGCCAAGGTATCAGAAACACTATTCTGGACAGAGAGGAAATGCTTTGCTCCGGAGATATGCTTATGGTGGTGAAGAATAAGTATCTGGAAACAAACGAACGTCAATTATCATTCATTGCAAATGGCGATAGAGTGAAAGTGATCAGAGTGAGGAATATACGCGAACTGTATGGTTTCAACTTTGCTAACGTGATGTTGTCTTTTCCTGATTATGACAATTACGAAATGGAACAGATCGTAATTCTAGACACGTTGATGTCTGAAGCTCCTGCACTGACTCATGAACAGAGCGAAAAACTCTATGAGCAAGTAATGGAAGACTATGCAGATGTTCCGCTGAAGCGTGACAGAATGATGAAGCTGAAACAGGATGATTATTTCAATGCATTGCAGATAAAATATGCTTATGCAATAACATGCCATAAGGCACAGGGTGGGCAATGGGCACATGTATATCTTGACCAAGGATATATGACTGATGAGATGTTGACACCAGACTATATCCATTGGTTATATACTGCGTTTACACGAGCAACAGATAAACTATTTCTCATGAACTGGCCAAAGACACAAACAGCGTCTATTCCTCAACAATAGGGTATATCTCGATGAACTCTCCCTGATGACGCTTTCCGTCATAAATAATGTCGACAATCTTCTCGCCAACAAGGTCTGGCTCATGGAATCCCGGTAAACGCATGTTTCCGTTAAGATCAGTTGTTGTAGGTCCAGGATGAACACAATAGATTTCTACAGGAACTTTGTTTTTATCAAAATCGAATGCAAACGTCTCTGTCATCACATTTTGTGCAGCTTTACTAGCCTTATAAGCTAAAGGATTCCAATATGGATTCACGCTTGCAGGAACTGTGACATTCACGATTCTACCTTTATTGGCAGCGATAGTAGGAACAAGTCCCTTTGTGAGATAATATGTTCCGATATAATTCACCTGAACAGTCTCAATAATATCTTTTATGTCAGAGTCATAGCTTGCGCATGCCATATCTCCAGGTATGCCAGCATTGTTAATCAGCATAGACAAGTCGGGATGATTGCGCTGTATCAATGAGATAGACTCATCAAGAGATTTCAAATCAGATAGATTGATATTCACCCATTCAGCCTCTTTTGCTCCAAGAGCCTTTAATTGCTGAATGGCTTCCTCTGCTCTCTCCTTGTTTCTAGCACCCACTAGAATATGCCATCCCTTTAAAGCTAGATGCTTACTAATTCCAAATCCAATGCCTTTATTGGCACCTGTAATAAGAACTTTATTCATACTTATATTATATTTTAGTTTCTTTTTCCTCAAGATATTCAGCGAAAATAATGGCTGCACTTTCAACCTTTCTCACACATGGACGCTTCTTGTAGTACTCTGCTGTGCGTTCAGATGCCTCGTAATTGGAATGAGCAACATCTTCCTTGTTGAGTTTCAACAGGTCAGCACAGACAACAGAACCGTTACGCTCTTTGAATTTAGCTAACAGGTCTTGAACTACTTTGTAGCAAGCAGACTTTCCTTCTCTGTCAGCGCCTTCAGTTTGTCCGCAGTCAAGTCCTGCAAGGATAACCATTCCCGAAACGGCACCACACATCATTCTAAGTCTTCCTACACCTCCTCCAAATCCTGCAGCAATCTTCTTTGCTGTGATATCGTCAAGACCATATATATCAGCAAAAGCAGTTACAACACTTTGACAACATCCATAACCTTGCATAAAGTTGTCTATCGCCTTTTGTACTTTGTCTTCAAGTTCTTTTTTCATCTTTCTATCAATGATATTATATATTCGTCGAAATAGGGTAACTCCATCATTCAAATATCTTATTTGGGCTACTGATGGCAAAGTTACAATATTTTGTTTTAAATCCAATTTCTTTGTTGCAATTTCTCTGTATACCATTTATGTGGTAGATAGATATAACGTATTTGTGTTATTAATATACCATACGGGCGGTATTGTTCACGAAGGAAAAACCCCATACCTTTGCAACTGTGAAAATTAATAAATTTATAGTAATTGAAAATTAAAATTATGAATACAAATAACATGATTCGAATGTGCAACCGATGTTGCACGATTTCTATTAAATAAGAGACTGGCACAAAAAAGATTTTGTCCGTCTACACGTTTGAAAGTTTTTAAATATTGTATACTATATATTAGGGACAAAATGAAAAGAATAAGTAATGTGGTAAAAAGAGGTTTTCAGGTTATTAACTATTGTATCACCCATAACAGCTCAGATTGTAAGAATCAATATGAATGGGGCACCATTTACTTATTGAATTAACAAAATTCCAAATATAGTTGGGAACCATTTACTGGTCATCATGTTGGCTCCCGATGTAATTTTAATTGTATAAAAATTATGAAAATAAATATAAATTTATGTGTATCACGAAGATACGCTCTAACCCTACTTATACTCTTTGTGTTAGCTGGTAATGCTATAGCTCAGACGCTGCATGGCACAGTAACAGATAAGAATACAGGTGAGCCGATTATTGGAGCATCTATTAGTCTTAGAACAACTTTTGACGGCAAAGCTGTCGCTGTAAGTGATATTGATGGTAAGTTTTCTATCAATGTAAACAACTTCCCTTCAACGCTTGTTATAAGTTATATAGGCTATAAAAAAGAAGAGATTAATGTTTCCAAGGTTACCAATAGTAATCTAGATATTCATCTAACAGAAGACTTTCGTGGTCTTGATGAGGTGGTAGTTACTGCTCTTGGTATATCAAAAGCCAAGAAAGCTATTGGTTACAGTGCACAGAATATTTCTGCAGCCGACCTTACTAGAGCACAGGATAATAATATCCTTAATAACCTCAGTGGAAAGGTTGCTGGTCTTCGTATCACAGGCTCTCAGGGTGACCTTGGGTCTAGTCGTATCGTTATACGTGGTGAGACGTCAATAGCAGGAGAGAATCAACCTCTATTCGTCGTTGATGGAATCCCAGTAGATAATTCTCAGCTTAATTCTCAGAATGTAGGTCGTGACTTTAAAAATGCTATAGCCGATCTTAATCCTGAGGATATTGATAACATGACAGTACTTAAAGGTCCTAATGCATCGGCTCTTTATGGTTCTCGTGCAGCTCATGGTGCTATTATCATCACCACTAAAACAGGAAAATCACAGAAGGGATTGGGTGTCACCTTTACCAGTTCTAATAAATTGTCTTTTGCGGCAACTCTTCCCACCTATCAGAATGTATTTGGACAGGGTGCTGACGGACAGTTCAGTTATGTTGATGGTAAAGGAGGCGGTGTAAATGATGGTGTTGACGAGAGTTGGGGACCGAAGATGAACACAGGTCTTCTCATTCCACAGTTTGATAGTCCTGTTGATGCATCAGGCAATCGTATTGCTACGCCATGGGTGTCACATCCTAACAATGTTAAAGATTTCTTCAGAACTGGTTTTAGTACCAACAATGGCATATCTATACAAAAATCAGATGACAACTATCAGTTCCGCGTGGGCTATGACTTCGAGAAAGAACTGAGTATTGTGCCTGGTTCGGAGGCTCACAAGTCTAATATAACTCTCAACACAGATTATAAACTAACTAAGTCTATAACGGTTGGAGCCACAGCTAATTATATTGTATATGCAGCTCCAAGTATTCCAGGACAGTCTGGTCGTAACAACATGACCATGCTTCAGTTTCTTTGGAGTGGTCGTCAGGTAGACATGAACTCTCTTAAAGAAGATTATTCTCGCAACTGGAATTCAAGTTATTATAGTAATCCTTATTGGACAACCACTTATAATACTCAGCAACAAGAGCGCCATCGTCTTATTGGTGATCTCCACGTAGCATTCCATATTGCTAATGGACTTGACCTACGTCTCAAGACGAGTACAGACTGGTATCAGGATCGCAGAAAGTCTCAGATACGTTGGGGAACAAGTGGAACTCCTTTTGGTAGTTACTCAGAGGATGCCTATACGGTGAAGGAACAAAACAGTGAGGCTATTGCAACCTATACAAAGAAACTGAATGATGATTTTTCACTTGATTTGTTAGCAGGATTCAACGTGCGTAACAAGCAATATGAAAACAATTATCAGCAGGCTCCTCGTTTGGCTGTTGCCGACCTATACACGCTCAGTAATTCACGTGACCCACTTGTCAGTTCAAATTACTTCTACAAACTGCGTCAGTATAGTGTTTACGGTTCTGCGTCTGCCAACTATCGTAGTTGGGCTTTCCTAACCGTTACAGGACGTAATGATTGGTCGTCAACACTTCCTACAGCCAATAACTCCTATTTCTATCCATCAGTCACAGCTAGTGTTCTTCTTGATCAAGCCCTAGGCTTTAATAGTAACAATGTGAACTATCTTAAACTGCGTGGTGGTTGGTCTCAGGTTGGTAGTGATGCTGATCCTTATCAGTTAGCAACAGTCTATACTTCAGAGGCAGCATTTAGTGGAAATCCTTTGCAGACATCAAGTAAACAAGGATTAAACCCTAATCTGAAGCCAGAGCGTACCAGTTCTTATGAAGTAGGTATCGAAGGAGCTTTCTTCAGCAATAGACTACATTTCGATGCTGCATTGTATCAGACTGATTCTCGTGACCAGATACTCCGCCTTGCTACAACAGGAGCTAGTGGTTATACATCTCAGGTTAGAAATGCTGGACATATCCGCAACAGAGGTTTTGAACTTTTCGTTGGTGGAACTCCTGTCATCGCTGGAAAATTCCGTTGGGATGTTGATGTTAACTACGGAACGAATAAAAGTAAGGTTATCAAATTAGATCCTGAAGGTCTTATCTCAAGCTATCAGATTGGTAATCCTGGTATTCAGGTTATCGCACCTGTTGGTGGCGACTATGGTACACTATTCGGTACGACCTATGTTCGTGATGCTGCTGGAAAGATTGTCGTAGACGATAATGGATTACCAAAGGTTTCATCTACATCTGCTAATCTTGGTAAGTTTCAGCCCGACTGGGAAGGTGGTATCAACAATACTTTCACATATAAGAATTGGAGTTTAAGTGTACTCATTGATGCAAGTATTGGTGGACAGATATATTCTAACACAAACAAGACTGGACGTTACACAGGAGTACTGGCTAGTACGCTTCCTGGTCGTGATGCCGAGCATGGAGGACTTTGGTATTATAAGGATGGTTCAGGCAACAATGTTCAAATTTCAGCACCTGAATATACCACTAACTCAGCAGGTCTATATTATGCCAATGTCAGTGGAAGCAAGACTCGTGTTTATCAGGATGGAATCCTCTTTGACGGCGTAAAGGCAAATGGAGAAAAAAATACTACACTTGCATCAGCAGAAGAGTATTATCATCGTATCTATAGTATTGATGAGGCTAATGTTTGGAATGCAGATTATGTGAAGCTCCGTGAAGTAGTAGTCTCTTACTCTTTCCCGAAAGCTTTCGTACGTCGTCTTAAGCTTCAAGACTTAGCACTCTCGTTAACAGCACGCAACCTATGGATTATCTATAAAGATGTTCCTAATGTAGACCCAGAACTTGCTCGTGGTACAGGTAATGCACAAGGATATGAGAGTTTGTCACTACCAACAACGCGTCAGATAGGATTAAACCTTAAGATTAAATTCTAGTTTATAATTATTTTAAAAGATAAGAATATGAAGATCAAGACTATATATAGATATTTATTGCTTCCGGTGATAGCTTTTGCTTTCACTTCTTGCGATAACCAACTTGCAGAGATCAATAAGAATCCTAATGCAACTGAGAATCCTCAGCCAGCCTATCTGCTTTCTGCTGCTCAGTATCATGCAGCTCAATGGTTTATGGGTAACGATCTTAACTATAATGCTGCTTTGCTTTGGAATCAGCATTGGGCAAAGATTCAATATACAGAACCTGATTGCTATAATGTCTCAACTAGTTCTTTTACGAGTGTGTGGGATGATGGATATGCTACTATCATTGCTGACCTTAACGCTGTAGAGAATAGTGATTTAGGAAATGAGAACTATCGTGCTGTGGCAAAGATATGGCGATCATGGACTTATTTACAGCTTACTAATCTGTTTGGTGATATTCCTTATACGCAATATGCTAAAAGTGTTACTCCTAGTTATGATCATCAGGAGGATGTGTTGAAGGGATTGCTTGGTGAACTAGAAACAGCGGCTGAAAGTTTGAAATCTACAAACGGCACTATTAGTGGTGATCTTATCTATAAAGGTGACATTACTTTGTGGAAACGCTTTGCACAGTCACTTCGTCTACGAATTGCTCTTGAGATTGCCGATCGTGATCAGGAACTTGCTTCTGGCATTATTGCGCAACTCTATGCAAATCGTTCTGAATTGATATCATCAAATAGTGATAATGCAAACTTTGTGTTCACGTCTTCTCCTCAATGGAATCCTTGGGCAAGTGCATTCAGCACACGTGATGATCAGCGCGTATCTAAGACGCTCATCGATAAACTGAAAGAGATTAAAGATCCTCGTCTATCAGTATATGCTCAACTTCCTTCTGATGCTAGTGTTACTACTTATGAAGGAGCAGCAAACGGACTTTCTGCTGATAAGGCTAATAGTCAAGGTTTCAATAAACTTTCTCGTCCAGGTACTTATTTTCTTAAAGATAATGCTCCAGCAGTGTTCTTTACCTATTCTGAGATTAACTTTATCTTTGCTGAGGCTGCTGCAAGAGGTATCATCAATGCTGATGCACAAGACTTCTATAATAAAGGTATCACAGCGTCTCTCAATCAGTTTGGTGTAGGAACAAATGCCGATGCATATATTGCACAGCCTTCTGTAGCTTATAATGCTAGTAATTGGGCTGAACAGATAGGATGGCAGAAGTGGATAAGTTATTATGGACAAGCTTCTGATGCATTCACAGATTGGCGTCGTCTTGGTTATCCTAAACTAAAGGCAGGTCCTTCTTCCGTTCTCGACAAAGGACAGCTTCCTCGTCGTTTCTTTTACCCTGTTACAGAGCAAAGTCTCAATGGTAGCAATTATCAGGCTGCTGTGGCTCATCAGGGACCAGATGAACTAACAACCCGTTTGTGGTTTGATGTAGAAAATAAAAACAGATAAAATACATAATAGCGTATGAAAAGATTGATAATTTTTGCTTGGGCAATAGCATTCTCTTTTGCTATAAATGCTCAAACTAAGCAATTTACTGATAGTATCATCGTAGGTGATGTTGCTCCTGAAGTGATTTCTAAGGATACACTGGGGGTGGAATATAAACTTTCTGATTATCGTGGTCATTGGGTGTTACTTGACTTTTGGGCTTCTTGGTGTGGGGATTGCCGCAGAGAGATACCTACAGTAAAGGCTATTGCTGCAGAATACCCAGAACTCGTTGTCTATGGATATTCATTAGACCGTACAGCAGAGGCTTGGAAAAATGCTTTGCGCAAGTATGAGTTCACATGGATTAACGTGAGTGACGTAAAAGGATGGAGTCATAGTGCATCTCCTTTTGGTATTAGATGGATACCGACTACATTTCTAATTGATCCTAGTGGTGTTGTTAGGGCTGTAGCGCTGAATGAGACAGATCTGAAAGCACAGGTAGATAGTTTGTTGAAAAGTAAATAGATTTTCTTTATTGTTTGTTATCTATTATAGATAACATCGTTGACGTGCAGGCAATAGCTGTTTTGTTTATTTACAAAACATGCTGTTGCTTGTATTTCTGTTATCAAGTCCTTTTCATCTTTCTATCAATGATTTGATATATTCGTCAAAGTCTGGTGATTCAGTTCTGTCCCAGATATCACCAAGTAGTGCGGCTCCTCCAAATCCTAAGTCTTTCACAGTATCAATATTTGCAGCTGATACACCTCCTAATGCAATCACTTTATGATCTATCGTTCCTTGTTTCATGGCATTGTGCAATTCTTCTTTGCTGAAAGCAGAATTGTAACCACTTTTTGAAATACTGTTGAATATCGGACTCAGAAATACATAGTCTGCCATATCCTTCTTTATGTCTACTTCTTCAAGACTATGGCAAGACATAGATACGCTTCCTTTGAAATTGTCGGGAATAGTATGGTTTCGTCTATTCAGATGAACGCCTCGTAGATTATATTTATTTGCCAGTTCAAGACAATCGTGTACAACCAATTGATTGTAACACCATGTAGGCAAACTATCCAATAATAGGGCAAGTTGTTCATGCGTTGCACTCGGTTTGCGAATGTGTACTAAGTCTACACCCAATTGCAATAGGTGAGGAATAACAGATTCTTCACTGTTGATAAAATTGGGAGTTGTGATTGCTATAATTTTCATTATAAAGGTATTATATTGCTTAGAATCTCACTACTTTATCAACAAAGGTATACTTTTATTTTTAATAAAGTCTAAAGGTGTTGCACTTTTTTAATATACTAATGATTTTATTAGTATCTTTGTAAAACTATTATTACAGAGGCTATAATAATTTATTTATATATGAAAATGACGTTTAAAAAATTAAGCATTGCTGTCCTTTTGATGGTATGCGCTACATCTGTCAAAGCACAGTTTAATATGCCTGATGCTGACACCAAGTATGCAACAGCTTTGTTGAAGCCAGGAACAAAAGCTCCCGACTTTAAGTTGAAAACAGCTGAAGGAAAGACCTTCAAATTAAGCAGTTTAAAAGGTAAGTATGTTGTTATTGATTTTTGGGCTAGTTGGTGTCCTGATTGCAGAAAAGATCTGCCTAATGTAATCAGAATGAATGATGAGTTCAAAAACAAGGGTGTTGAGTTTGTAGGTGTCTCTTTTGATACCGACAAGGCTGCATGGACAAAGCTCATGACAAAATATGGTATGACTTATACCAATGTAAGTGAATTGAAGAAATGGCACGATACAGAGGTTTCTAAAGCTTATGGAGTGAACTGGATTCCATCAATGTATTTAATCGGTAAGGATGGAAATGTGATTCTTGGCACTGTATTATCTGATAAGGTAGAGAAGACTCTTACAGAGCTTACTGCCGTTAAGAAGGTGATTCCTGGAACAACAGAGAAGTTGACTGTAGATGGTTCTATGGGTAAGCTTGCTGCAATTATTCAGAAGCCAGTACTTGCTGATGGTCAGCGTTGCCCAATGGTAATGATTCTTCATGGATTTATGGGTAATAAGGGTGGACAACTTAATGAACTTATTGCAGACTCTTTGCAGAAACACGGCATCGCATCTATCAGATTTGACTTTAATGGACATGGTGAGAGTGAAGGCGACTTTGCAAAGATGACTGTTCTTAATGAAATAGAGGATGCAAAGAAGGTTTATGACTACGTAGCTGCTTTACCTTATGTAAACAGCGTTGCCGTTACTGGACACTCACAGGGTGGAGTAGTAGCAAGTATGCTTGCAGGAGAATTGGGAAGCGACAAGCTTAAGGCTGTTGTCTTAATGGCTCCAGCAGCTGTATTGCGTGAAGATGCAATAAAGGGAAATGTTTTCGGAAAGTCTTTTGATCCACTTGATCCTCCAGAAGCTGTAGATATGTTTGGTGGAAAGAAGTTGGGAGCTGATTATATCCGTACTGCTTTCTCTTTACCTATTTACGAGACTGCTGCAAAGTATGATGGACCAGCTTTGATCGTACATGGAACAGGCGATAGAATCGTACCATATACTTATGGAGAGCGTTATCATCAGATATGGAAAAATAGTGAATTGCAGATTCTTGATGGTTTTGATCATGGATTCTCACAGAATATATATCGTGCAGATGCTATGGTTTCTAATTTCCTTATTAAAGAATTATGCAAGTAAGCATAGAATGGATAGAGAAGTGGTTTACCGTTTTCAATAAAGATTATTTTGGCGGTAAACTACCTCTTCCCGATTTAGCTTTATCAAAATCAAAAACTCGTCTTGGTAGCATGTCTTGTAAACATGTTACCAGATTTGGACGTACTAAAGTGTATGATTTCGCTATACGCATAAGTAATTATTATGACATGACGGAACGCGAGTTTCAGAATGTACTTTTGCACGAAATGATACACTACAGCATTGCTTATACAGGAACGAAAGATACTTCTCCACATGGAGTAGTGTTCAGAGTTATGGCTGATGCAATGAATAGAAAGTATGGTTGGGATATCAACGTAATGATTTCCGTACGTAATGTAAAGATTGCTGATGACAAGATTGTAAAGCCGTTTCTTGTGATGGCTTTGGAGTTGCAGACAGGCGAACGTTTACTTACCGTTGTTAATCCTAAATACGCAAAGAAGGTGGATAGTATGGCAAGAGGTGTGAAGCGTATTTCAAGGTTTGCTTGGTATACTAGCACAGATAAGTATTTTATTCATTATCCGCTTGTGCGTGCGTTGAGAGGACGTCGTGTGACATTGGATGTATATGAAGAAAAGACTTCTGAAATGCAAGAGGTTTTAGTTTAATATGGTGTATCTTGTATTTCGGTAAGTATTCTAATCAATAAAAATACGATTACTAATTGTTCCTATATGTATTAGGGGCATACTTATTTAATGTTTAAAACTCTACATAGGTTTTGCAAATTAATAAGCGTCTAAATGTCTATTGTTTGATGTTCAGTAAGTTAGATGTCCTTTTCTTGAAAGCATAGTGGCAGGCTAATGTCAATTATCATTTCTGTTTCTATGATGAAAAGGAAACGTTTCTACGTGGGAATGGAAACGATATGTCGTAGCGATAGAAACTTTGTATTATAGAATATTGCTGTCCGCTAAACTTTCGATAAGCATAAATCTTTAGCGGACAGCAATATAAATTAATCATTGATTTCGTGTCTAATGAATTGTAAATTAGAACTTATTCAATAGATTTTTTAACTTACCAGCATTAGAATAAACATCAAATGTATACTGAATTATTTTCCCATCCCTACCAATAAGAGCAGTGCGTGGTATGGCTGTGAAACTAAACATAGCTTGTAGCTGTATCCATTCTGATGGTGTTACATATATGTGTTCACCATTGATCTTAGACTCAGACATCCATTTCTCTCCTTCGTCGCGTGGAGAATCTGTTTCGTTGCATACATATAGGAACTTGATTTTTTCATTTTTCAGTTCCTCTACATTTTGTCGCATATCCAACATACCCTGACGGCATGGTCCACAATGTAGTCCCCAGAAATCTATTAGCATTAAATTTCCATGATATTGAGATGTTAGTTTATCCCATAAAGTTTTTTGTGCAGGTGTCCATGTTTCTGTTATGTCTTTGGTTGTGTTGTTTCCTTCAGTAGTTTTAACTACATTTCTATAACCATCCATCACAGAATAGGCAACTTTAGGATAGTGCATTTTCATTAAATCATTAGTGGTTTGCATTTCTTCAGCTAATAAGCGTGTACTATCGCATTTACCCAATTTATAATCATTGAGCAAATAGTTATATCTATTTGCTGCTTTCTGAGATATATAGAGGTCATTCATAAAAGTACCTTCCATATTAAACTCCTCAGAAGGTTTCTTTATATCCTTTGAAAGATAATATTGCTCAGGGTGGAATCTTATACCTATTTTAAGGAAGAGAGGTCCAAACAAGGTTCTGTTTAGAAATGTCCATTGTTGACTCTCGCTGATTACTAATGGGTTATCATAGAGCAATGACTTATATTTTAAGAATGGACGATAAATAGATTCATAGTCGAGTGGAATAAATGTGCTATCCAGTTTCTGCTCTATTGAACCGTCTGCTTTTGTAATTTTGATGTATCTATTTCCATTATAGTACATCATCATATCTTCCATCGTTGTGAGATATTGGCACAAGGTGCATGTCATAAGAAGGTCCTTACCATATATAGAAAGTGGTGTGTCACGTATTATTTGGTGCATCTTATCACTTTCAATCAGTTCAATAGTCTTATCAGATAATTCTTTAAGCGCCTTTTTTGCACCTTCATTGCCTTGTTTGAGAGCGCCTTCGATAAAATGATAATCATATTCCTTATTAATCAATTTTTTCATCAATACAGGAATCAATGTATTAATCATTGCCGACTCACTATTGCCACAGAAAGATTTATAGCGCACCTGTCGATCAGAGTTACGTTCTGCTGTAGTGTATAAGTCAAGTGTATCTCCTCCTTGCACATATACACTTTCCATAATAGGCGTAATGGATACAAACTGAGGGGCATTAAGAGGTATCTGAAATTCTACACAATTATCTTTATTAAGTTCGCATGGTATTATATTTTCTTTTCTATTGAACTGATTCTCGAATTTTGCACTCATAACACCGAAGTCTGTTCTCAGTACGTTTGGCAAATGGGCGACGTGTATTCTCAATGTTGCAGGCTGCGATTTACAGAAATCTAAATCCGTGTAGCGTGATGGATCAAATGTCCAATCAGAGTTCTTTGATGGTAATTTAAGATAATCATCTGCAGTCTTAGCTTGATTGCCAATTAATGTCTTATTTGACTGCTTCTTAGTTGTTGATTTCAGCTGAATGCCATAAGTCTGCTCATATGGCGGTGTACCAGGTTCTATCATATTGAATAGTTTAACATTCTTGCTCAACGGTTCAAAATATAGAACACAAGATTTGCTACCTGACTGAGGCATCAATATCACTTCATTCGTCTTTACACTATCAGTGCGTAATAGTTTGAAACTTTTGCTTGATTGTGCATCTTGCAATACCGTTTTGGCGTCAATACGAACCCCATAATTAGGCAAATTGTGTAAGGTGCAATGCAGTATCGTTGCATTTGTTGTCTGTTCAATAGCTTGAATTTCAATCCATGTAGGAGTATATTCTACTTCAGGATTCTTAATCTTTTGTTTTGCAACTATTGAAAGTGAAAACGCGACAAATAGGAATAATAAAATTCTTTTCATGTGATTAATTATTTTGGTTAGTACTAATTATATTTACAAAGATATATAAAATTATTGATATATATAGCTTTTAATCGTGAATTATTTGACAAAAAGTCCTCCTAAAAGAGTTTGTAGGGAGACTTTTGCTAAATTTACTTTCATATTCTCCTGTATATCAAGCGATCATAACGATAATCTATGCGTACATTATATATATAAATACAATTACTTAATTGTTCCTATATGTATTAGGCGCATACTTATTAATGTTTAAAACTCTACATAGGTTTTGCAAATTAATAAGCGTCGAAATGTCTATTTGTTGATAATCAATGTATTAGATACTCTTTTTAAAAAACTTATTGACGTAGAGATGTCAAATATCAAGGACTTTTCTACGTAGAAACGGAAACGTTTGATCGATGAAACGCAAACTTTATGTCGTAGAAACGCAAACGTTTGATCGTAGGAATGGAAACGTTTCTATATAGAAACGCAAATGATGTTTCTAGAAACAGAAAATCCTTTCTTTAGAAATGATTTTTTCATAGATAATGCAGAATTTATATATATCAGTAATCTATGAATTTAGTATTAAGTCAAGTGACATTGCTGCGACATTTGATGAATGCAGATTTGCAACATACTATACTGATAATCAGTGTCTAGTCACTTAGACGCTTGTTTTTTCAAAAAACCTATGTAGGGAAAAGCTAAAGACGTTATCAATAATACCATTTTAGCTAATAAGAATTTTATTATTGAGATCTTTAATATTGATAGTTTACATATAGTTATAGATAAATAAAAACAAGCTAAGATTATCTGGTTGCCTTATCTTCGTAAGTTTGCATGTAACCATAGATAAATAAAAACCCCACATCTCACGACGTGGGGTTTTGTTGATTTTGTGAGATTTATATAAATCTGATCTACAGATTTGCTAATTCAATAACCTTGTCTACGGCAGCATTAATGCCGTCAAGGTTCTTTCCGCCAGCCTGAGCATAGTGAGGCTGACCACCACCACCACCTTGAATCAGCTTTGCTGCTTCGCGGATAATCTTACCAGCGTTGAGTGCATGGTCGTTGACCATATCATCACTAAACATAACGGTAAGTAATGGCTTGTCATTTGATGTGCTACCGATAACGGCAACAAGATTCTCAGGAATTGCTTCACGAAGTTTGAACACAAGATCTTTTGCTGCAGAAGGCTCCAGTGGTAAAACAGCATTGATAACCTTTACACCATTAACCTCTTTTGCTTTGTTGATTAGTTCACCCTTTATGCGTTCAACAGCCTGAGCTTGGAACTTCTCTATTTCCTTTCTCATCTCATCATGCTCGTCAATAAACTTCTTCAGCGTTGCTGTGAGGTCTTTTGAGTTGTTAAGCATAGACTTGAGAGATGTAATAGTATCTTGGATAGCATATATTGAATCTTCGCAGGCCTTGCCTGTAAGAGCCTCAATACGGCGTATGCCTGCTGCTACACTGCTTTCGCTTATAATCTTGAAGAAACCAATACGACCTGTACTCTGTGCGTGGATACCACCACAGAATTCGCAGCTAGGACCGAAACGTACTACACGTACTTTGTCTCCGTATTTCTCGCCGAACAATGCGATTGCACCAAGTTCTTTAGCTTCCTCTATTGGAGTTTCACGATGCTCGTCAAGCTGCAAGTCCTGACGTATCATGCTGTTTACTAGCATTTCTACCTTACGCAATTCCTCGTCTGTGACTTTCTGGAAATGAGAGAAGTCAAAGCGCAATGTTGTTGCATCAACATAAGAACCCTTCTGTTCTATGTGGTCTCCAAGAACCTGCTTCAAAGCATAGTCAAGCAAGTGAGTTGCTGTGTGGTTTGCTGCGCTTCCGTCACGCTTGTCAATGTCTACACAAGCCATGAAGTCTGCGTTGATATCCTTAGGTAGTTGCTTAACGATATGAATGCTTTGGTTGTTCTCGCGTTTAGTATCAATGATTTCGATAGTTTCGTTCTCACTAACCAAAGAACCCTGATCACCAACTTGACCACCCATTTCACCATAGAAAGGAGTATTGTCAAGTACAAGCTCGTAGAATGTATTCTTCTTTTGAGTTACTTTGCGGTAGCGCAATATGCTACATTCATATTCTGTGTAGTCATATCCTACGAAATTCTGTTCACCATCCTTGATGATTTCCCAGTCACCGCTTTCAACAACAGCTGCATTGCGTGCACGTGCTTTCTGCTTTGCCATTTCCTCGTTGAAACCTTTCTCGTCAACTGTATATCCGTTTTCACGGCAGATAAGTTCAGTTAGGTCAAGAGGGAAACCATAAGTATCGAATAGGCGGAAAGCACTTGTACCATCAAGTTCTTTCTGTCCATGTGCTTTAAGTTCGTCCATATCACCGTTAAGAAGGTTGATACCTTTCTCAAGAGTTCTAAGGAATGAATCTTCTTCTTCCTTAATAACGCGTGTGATAAGTTCCTGTTGAGCAGCAATCTCTGGGAAGGCATGTCCCATTTCCTGTACCAATACGGCAAGGAGTTTGTAAAGGAATGCACTCTTCTGGTCTAGGAATGTATATGAGTAGCGTACTGCACGGCGCAATATTCGACGTATTACGTAACCAGCTTTGGCGTTGCTAGGCAACTGACCATCAGCAATAGAGAAAGCAACAGCACGAAGGTGGTCTGCAACGACACGCATTGCGATATCTATCTTCTCTTGCTCGTCTTTTCCTTCTCCATTCTCACCTGTAGGTGTGGTAAATCCGTATTTCTTTCCGCTAAGATTTTGTATTTCTTTGATGATTGGCTGGAATATATCAGTGTCATAGTTACTGTGCTTGCCCTGAAGCATACGTACAAGGCGTTCAAATCCCATACCGGTATCGATAACATGCATTGGCAATGATTCAAGACTTCCGTCTGACTTTCTGTTATATTGCATGAATACGATGTTCCAAATTTCAATAACTTGTGGATCGTCATGGTTAACAAGGTCACGACCTGAAATCTTTGCTTTCTCTTCTGGAGTACGTGAATCCACGTGAATCTCCGAGCAAGGACCACAAGGACCTGTATCACCCATTTCCCAGAAGTTATCGTGTTTGTTTCCGTTGATGATATGATCAGCAGGAACATGCTTTGCCCAATAGCTTGCAGCTTCGTCGTCACGACTAAGTCCTTCTTCTTTTGATCCTTCAAAAACAGTTACATAAAGGTCTTCAGGATTAAGATGTAGAACGTCAACGAGATATTCCCATGCATAGTCAATGGCGCCTTCTTTGAAGTAATCTCCGAAACTCCAGTTACCAAGCATCTCAAACATAGTGTGATGGTATGTGTCATGGCCGACTTCTTCTAGGTCATTATGTTTTCCGCTTACACGCAGGCATTTCTGAGAATCAACACGACGTACATCCATTCCTGGATCTTTTGTTCCGAGAATAATGTCTTTCCACTGGTTCATGCCGGCATTGGTGAACATCAGTGTTGGGTCATCCTTAATGACCATAGGGGCTGATGCTACGATTTTATGTCCCTTAGCCTCAAAGAATTTCTTATATGACTCACGGACTTCGTTTGCTGTCATCATCTTAAATATGTTATTTTAATTAATTCTTTATAAAAAATCATCCGCAAAGGTACAAAAAAGTTTAGAGATGTTGAGAGGAGTTGGCATAAATTTGCTAACTTTGCAAATAAATTAATCATTGTTTAATAAAAAAGTATGCAAATATGGCTTTGAATCCAAATAAAAACATTAAGTTGTATTACTCAATCAAAGAGGTAGCAGCAATGTTTGATATCAATGAGAGTACTTTGCGATATTGGGAAAGTGAGTTTCCACAGTTACGTCCTAAGACTCAGACTGGTACAAAGATTCGTCAATATACCGAGAAGGATATAGAGCAGCTTAAGGTTATCTATAATCTTGTGAAAGTGCGTGGCTTTAAACTTGCTGCTGCACGTAAGATGTTGAGTGCCAATAGAGATGGAGTAGACAAGACGACTGATGTGCTTGATACGCTATTGTCTGTAAAAAGTCAGTTAAAAGAACTCAAACAGCAACTTGACGGATTGGTGTAATTAAGTTTTACCAAAAGAAATAATATCTTTTTCAGATGGAAAGTAATAATAAATACGTTCTATCTTTTTTTGTAAAACATAAAAAAGACGAATCCCAATTGTGTTAATGTGATTCGTCTATACTGTTACAATTACAGTGATTTTGTATGTATTCTTCGTTCTTTAATACTAATTTATTTATTCGTTGAAGGGATCCAGTTTGTGCATTGCTTGAATACACTTTCTAATGTAATATTAGCAGCTTCCTTCTTTGACAGTTGGTGTGCCCATTTTACTCTGCCTGAATTGTTAGCGCCAGCACCACTGTTGTTATATTCAGAATAACGGGCAGTCTTTTCATTCTCAGGATTTCTCCAGTTCTCCCATCCTTCAGGTCTTATATGTTTACCCAATTCACTGTTCATATACACTGTGCAGGCGTATGGACGCCAAGGACGACCTAGATAAACTTTGCTTACGCCATCTTGTGCTATCAGTTTGCAGTGATTGAATATATAACCATAAGGTTGGTCAGTTGGTGTAGATGCAGCTGTGACATAACTATCAGCCTTACTCTTTATTGTGCAGCGTTCAAACCAAGCTGTGGCAGGACCAAAGATAAAGTCTGTTGTTCCCTCAATATAGCAATCAGCGAAGTAAAGGCGAGTACCGGCTATGCCTGTGAATATCGTATCTTGATGTCCTAAGAAGTTGCAATTCACAAATGTCAGTCGATCACCTTCTGTGTGGAGTGATACAGCTTGTCCAAGTCTTGCGGAATTGTTTTCTATTGTAATATTCTTTAGTTTGATATCGTTTCCTTCAATCTTCAGCGTATATGTGCGAAACGTACCCATAGGTTTACCAGTCTCAGGAATCTTTATGTTTGCGTGATCATCATACGTGATAATTGTATTGTCACGGTCTTCACCGCAAATCTCTATGTTGTTGAGCCATGAAGGCATGACTAACTTTTCTTTGTAAATGCCTTTCTTAACGAAGATAACCTTGTGGTAGTCCATGAATGCACGACATACTTCAATGGCTTCAGATACGTTACGAAATTCTGCTGTCCCGTCACGTGCTACGAAAAGCGTGTCGGGATTGTCATACTTGTTTGCGGCATTGATGTTCACAGCTATAATGATAGCTGCAAACAGTAGTATTATTTTTTTCATAGTTTTGTTTGTTTAGTATTTTATATCAGTTCTTATTATTTAAGGTACAAGGTCGTTGTTTGCGTTTTACATAATCTGCATTACTTCCTGCAAATCGTCTATACCTTTTAGGTTTTCCATAATGTCTCTGACTTCGTCTCTGTCATGTACTTTAACCTCAATACTACCATCAAAGATGCCTTCATCACTATTGATTGTAACCTTATGGATGTTAAGGTTCATACGTGAAGATATTACTTCTGCTACATCTTGAAGCATACCTTTGCGGTCAATACCTCTGATCTCGATTGTAGCATCAAAATACATCTGTTTATGCATATCCCATTTAGCATCGAGAATACGATTGCCATAGCTGGATTTTAATCTGCTTGCTACAGGACACGCACGCTTGTGAATTTCGATATGATTCTTGTTGTCAATATATCCAAGTATGTCATCACCAGGAATAGGGTGGCAACAGGCTGGGAATATAAACATATTAATTGTTTCTTCGCTAATGATTACAGGCTTCTTTTTCTTGAAGTCTCTATCAACGATAAACAGATTATTTATCTCATCTTCTTCATCTTTGTCCTTATCATTCTTCTTGTCGTGGAGGAATGGTACATATTTGCGCCATCCAGAGTTGCTACCATCTTTCTTTACCTTACCAAGCAGTTCGTCAAGATCTTTTTCTCCTAGTATAATCTTCTTGTCGCCAAGAGCAAGAAATAAATCTTCTGGTCTTTTCACATCATGGTAATCGCATAGCTTGTCTAATACAGAAGATGTGAGTTCTAGGCTGTTGTTTGTGAGCCATGCATTAAGAACACTCTCTCCGTTCTTCTGAACTTCACGGTTGTCACGACGCAGAATAGCCTGTATCTTAGCTCTTGCCTTTGCTGTAGACACGAAGTTTATCCATGAAGGCTGCACATGCTGAGACTTACTTGTGAGTATTTCTACTTGGTCGCCACTGTTCAATTTGTGACTTAGAGGCACAAGTTTGTGATTGACCTTAGCTCCAATACAATGACTTCCGAGGAATGTGTGTATCTGGAATGCAAAGTCTAGTGCAGTACATCCTGCCGGCATAGTCTTAATCTCGCCTTTAGGTGTAAACACAAATATTTCAGAAGCGAATAAATTTAGCTTTATACTGTCAAGGAAGTCCATTGCGTCTGGCTGTGGATCATCAAGAATTTCCTTGATAGTTCCCAACCAATCGTTTAGTTCTCCTTCGTCCTCAGTATATTCATTGCCGTTTTTATATTTCCAATGAGCAGCAAAACCCTGTTCTGCAACTTCGTCCATGTGGTCTGAACGGATTTGTACCTCAATCCATCTGCCCTGTTTACTCATAAGAGTAACATGGAGTGCTTGATATCCGTTAGCCTTAGGATGATTCAGCCAGTCACGCAATCTGTCTGGGTGGCTCTTATAGATGCGGCTTATAGCAACGTAGATGTTGAAACATTCGTTGATTTCTTCCTTGCGAACTTTAGGCTCAAAGATTATTCTTACGGCAAGAATATCATAAATCTCCTCAAATATCACATGCTTGTTTTGCATCTTATTCCAAATGGAATAAGGACTTTTTATGCGAGCCTTTATTTGGTATTCTAGTCCAATCTTGTCAAGGGCCTCTCGTATAGGATCTGTGAACATTGCGAAAAGCGTGTCACGTTGTTCACTTGTAGAAGCCAGTTTATCTTGTATTGTCTTGTATTCTTCAGGATGTTCGTATTTAAAACTTAAATCCTCAAGTTCTGTCTTTATCTTGTTAAGTCCCAAACGATTAGCCAACGGTGCATATATATATAAGGTCTCACCCGCAATCTTATATTGCTTGTTGGCTGGTTGTGAAACAAGAGTTCTCATATTGTGGAGACGGTCACAAATCTTGATGAGGATTACGCGAATATCATCGCTCATTGTGAGCAGCAGTTTCTTGAAGTTCTCTGCTTGTGCAGAAGCCTTATCACCGAAAATGCCACCACTTATTTTAGTCAGACCGTCTACAATCTGTGCTATTTTGTTTCCGAATATATTTTCAATGTCTTCAACAGTATAGTCTGTGTCTTCAACGACATCGTGCAGAAGCGCAGCACATATACTTGTAGAGCCGAGTCCCATTTCCTCGCATGCAATAAGAGCAACGGCGATAGGGTGCATGATATATGGTTCACCAGATAATCTTCTCACACCTTTGTGAGCTTGTTTGGCGAAGTTAAAGGCTTTCGTGATTATGTCGACCTTCTTCCTGTGTCGAGACGCAAGATAGGTATCAAGCAAATGCTGGAAAGCATCTGTTATCATTTTGTCTTCGGCAGCTTCACGTGCAGCCTCTTTCATATCATGCTCATCCATATTCGTATAGTTTATTTACTTAACTTTAATTTTCTTTCCAGCACGTATACTACTGCCATTAATACCGTTCAGTTTCTTCAGCTTAGAAACTGTTGTATTATGTTTTTCTGCGATTTCAGAAAGGGTATCACCATTACCAACTGTAACGCTTTTACTTACATGTTTGCGCTTGTTCTTTTTCTTCTTTTTTGTATATTTGCTTGAACTGGAATTGCTTTTGTGTCGACTGTATGAACGGCTCTTTGTAACTACTTGCTCTTCATTGTTAACCTCTACCTCTGTGCGCTTGCTAGCCATTTCTTCAGGCTTGCATGCATAAATAGAGTCTTCTTTATCAATGAATTTTGTAATCATCAATGTCGGCAATCTCAATGAAGATGGACGCCAGCTTCCGTTAACCAAGTCATGACGATATTGTGGATTCAGAGCCCTAATCTGCTCAATGTCTACACCTAGAACATGTGAAATCTGTTCAAAGTTTATATCCTTATTTACTAATATAGTATCAGTCTTCTCAGGAAGTTCTGACGTCATTGGGCATATATTGTGATCACAATAGTAGTTCATGATATAGTTCGCTGCGATGAAAGCAGGAACATATCCCTTAGTCTCGTCTGGAAGATAAGGATAAATCTGCCAATAGTCGTTTTGTTTTGAACGGTGTATGGCTTTGTTTATTTTGTCTGGACCACAATTATATGCTGCTATTACAAGATTCCAGTCACCATATAGTTTATATAGGTCGCTAAGATAGTGAGCTGCTGCATAAGAAGATTTGATTGGGTCGCGACGCTCGTCAACAAGAGAGTTTACTGTTAGTCCGTAACGCTTTGCTGTCTTGAGCATGAACTGCCACAGACCTGTTGCTCCAACTCTAGAAACAGCACATGGATTAAGTGCAGATTCTATTACAGGAAGATATTTAAGTTCGAGTGGAAGACCGTAAGTATCTAGTGCTTCTTCAAAGATTGGCATATAGAAATTCTGAGCTCCCAACATATAACTTACAGAATTGCGTAGATGACCGCTGTATCTATCAATGAATGTTTGCACAACATCATTGTATGGCATTTCTATAACAGTAGGCAACATGCTTAGTCGTTTCATGTAAACGGCTTTGTCATATACAGGATTAATATCCTGCATGTTACAGTTTGTATCAGGTTTGAGATAATTTTTTGTGTTGTATAAATGCATCAAACTGTCAAGTTCTTGTGTCATGGCCTCTGGAAGGTCTATGGTTACTTGCTTGCCTTGTGCATTCTTAACGGTAATCTCCGTTTCTTTTTTATTATCATCCTTTTCTACTTGCGCCTGCATTGCACAGTTTCCTGCAAAGAGTAGGGTGATTGTGAATAGATAGATTTTCTTCATTACTTAATTATTGTCATATATAATGTTCCTCTTTTTAGCTTAGTCTAGAAGTTTAGGCTGCAGTGCACTCCGATACCACCTGACGTGAGAGGATTTCTATTGTTGTCTGTATTTATGATAGCAGGCTCAACTCTGAGACTGAGATCGTTTGATATATCAAATTCCGATAAAGACGCGTCTACGTATGCATCAATTACAGAAAGCGCATAGACGCCTGCTAATACGAAGAAACTCATGTCTCTCCAACGACGGAAGCGGTCTTTTCGATTTTTGAAAAGATTTTGATATGTAGCGAGGTTTTCGTTTGTTATTTTTGCGCCGAGATGCATAAACTGATTATAGCTGGCAGTATTAGGGTCATTATCCATTATGTCCATATATGCCTGAGAATAGTCATGATACATCTGATTGTTCCATTTCATAGCGTAAACGCATCCTACTATTCCTCCGTAAATGATAGGTAATTTCCAAAATTTGCGGTTGTAAATCTGTCCAGCTCCAGGCAATACAAGAGCTAGCCATAATGCCCTCTTTGGTTCAGGACGCCATGTAGCCCAATCACGCTTTTGCTTTTTGACCTTTTTTATGTCGCTAGACACTAGCGTAAGACTATCTTTGTGAGTAAGTGCATCTGTAGCTTTGATATTTGCAGTATCGGAAATAACGATACGATTTTTAGCATTCTGTGCTTTAGCAGAGAATGGCATGGCGAATATCGCAACAGATATGATTATAAATGAAGGTATCTTCACTGACATATTAATCTTTCAGTTTGTCGAAAACGTTCATAATACGTTCCAGTTCCTCTTCGTCAGCGAAAGGAATACTAATCTTTCCTTTACCTTTTGGCGAACATGTCATCTGAACTTTTGTATTGAGGAATGATCCAAGACGTTTTTTCAGTTCATTGAACTCTTCTGGCAATTGACTACGTGCAATAATTTTCTTCTTGCTACTTTCAATATCTTCACCATTTTTTAAAGCCTGAACAAGTTCTTCTACTTTTCTTACCGAGTATCCGTTTTTCTGTATTTCCTTGAAAAGTTTTATTTGTAATGATGGACTGTCAATAGCAAGCAATGCTCGTGCATGTCCCATATCAATTTCCTTCTTCTGCAAAGCCATCTGTACTTGTGCAGGAAGTTTTAATAATCTAAGATAGTTGGTTATAGCTGTACGGCTTTTTCCTACACGTTCAGAAACTTTTTCTTGTGTCATTCCGCTACCTTCCATTAGATGCTCGTATGCAAGTGCAATCTCGACAGCATTCAGGTCTTCACGTTGAATATTCTCAACGAGAGCCATTTCCATAACATTCTCGTCTTTTATCGTACGGATGTATGCTGGAATTGCTTTAAGTCCTGCAATTTGAGACGCTCTCCATCTTCTCTCACCAGCAATAATCTGAAATTTGTTATCAGTTATTTGTCTTAGAGTGATAGGTTGAATAATACCTATTTCTCTAATACTTACTGCCAATTCATGTAATGCTTCGTCGTCAAATTCACGGCGAGGTTGATTCGGATTAGCCTCTATTTGGTCTATACCAATCTCATTGATGGTAGAAGAACCCTGAGTGCGCACAGCATCTGTAGATATCAGTGCGTCAAGTCCTCTTCCGAGTGCGTTGAATTTTTTATGTACAGCCATTTCTTCTTATGATGTATTATTTATTGATGACGATATTCATTCAATCATCATTAAAGAATTTATGAGTTCTTGTTTATTATTTCTTTAGCAAGTGCCAGATGATTCTTAGCGCCTGTAGATTCTGCATCGTATAGAATTACAGGAAGTCCGTGACTAGGACTTTCACTGAGTTTCACGTTACGCTGAATAACAGTTTTAAATACTAATTCCTGGAAGTGGCGTTTCACTTCATCGTATATCTGGTTTGCAAGGCGTAGACGACTGTCATACATTGTGAGCACAAATCCTTCAATTTCTAAGTCCTGATTCAGTTTGCTCTTTATAATCTTTATCGTATTTAGGAGTTTACTGATACCTTCAAGTGCAAAATATTCACACTGAACAGGAATAACAACTGAATTGGCAGCTGTGAGTGCGTTTACAGTAATCAGACCTAATGAAGGGCTACAGTCTATAAGAATGTAATCATATTCCTTGCTAATGGAATCGAGTAGGTTCTTTAAAACCTTTTCTCGATTTTCTAAATTCAACATTTCAATTTCTGCACCAACCAAATCTATATGGCTTGGTATTATATCCAAACCGTCTATGTCTGTGGTATAGATGGCATCACGCACATCAGCGTGATCAATGATGCATTCATATAGGGAGCAGTCAACTTCTTTAATGTCCACTCCCAAGCCACTGGATGCATTTGCCTGTGGGTCTGCGTCTACTACGAGAACTGTTTTCTCTAATGTAGCAAGTGATGCTGCAAGGTTTATGGTCGTAGTGGTCTTGCCCACGCCGCCCTTTTGGTTAGCTAAAGCGATTATTTTTCCCATTTCGAAAAAAGTTGATTTGACCGCAAAGTTACATATTTTATGCGAGAAATACTAGAATTAAACCTTTTTTTAGTACTTTTGTGCCAAACTTAAAAGTTAAATATGAATAATTGCCGTCCATTAATACTTATTTCAAATGATGATGGATATCATGCAAATGGTATCAAAACTCTAGTTTCTTTTCTTAAAGATAAGGCTGATTTGATAGTTTGTGCACCTGAATCAGCACGCTCTGGATTTTCTTGTGCTTTCTCTGCAACAACACCATTGAGGCTCAAACGTCGCCATAATATGGGAGATGTCGAGATATGGTCATGCAACGGAACGCCAGTAGACTGTGTAAAAATTGCTATCTCTGAATTATGTGGTGGCAGAATTCCTGATCTTGTTATAGGTGGTATCAATCACGGTGATAATTCTACAGTTAATAATCATTATTCAGGAACGATGGGAGTAGCTCTTGAGGGATGTATGAAATATATTCCGTCTATAGCTTTCTCTTCATGTGACTATGATACAGAGGCTGAATTGGGATATCTGAAAGATGATGTTTGCAAGATTGTTGACAAGGTACTTGCAGAGGGATTGCCAAAGGGAATATGCCTTAACGTTAACTTCCCGGAAATGCCACCTTTTAAGGGTACAAAGATATGCCGAATGACCATGGGACAATGGGTGAACGAAATAGTAAAGGAACGCCATCCACGTGGATATGATTATTATTGGGTAGTAGGAGAGTATCGTAACGATGAACCAAGTGCAGAGGATGGAGATCAGTGGGCTGTTAACAATGGATATGTTGCTATAACTCCTACAAAAATTGATGTCACTGATTACGAGATTATAGATAAACTTAATAGCTGGGGACTTTAAATAAAAGTTTTGTTATGAAGTATTACATTATTGTTGGTGAAGCTAGTGGAGACCTTCATGCATCACATTTGATGATGTCGTTGAAAAAAAATGACAGTAATGCCGAGTTTAGATTTTTCGGTGGAGATATGATGTCTGCTGTTGGAGGTACCCGTGTAAAGCATTATAAGGAACTTGCCTATATGGGGTTTGTTCCCGTGCTTTTGCATCTGCGTACGATATTTCGTAATATGGCATTGTGTAAAAAGGATATTGTTGCTTGGAATCCTGATGTTGTAATACTTGTAGACTATGCTGGATTCAATCTTGGTATAGCTAAATATATTAAGGCACACACAAGAATACCTGCTTATTATTACATCTCTCCTAAGATATGGGCATGGAAGGAATGGCGAATAAAATCTATAAGAAGAGATATCACAGAACTATTCTCTATATTGCCTTTTGAAATACCGTTTTTTGAACAAAAACATAATTACAAAATACATTATGTTGGTAATCCTACTGCTGACGAAGTAAATAGGTTTAAAAATGAGTATAAAGAGAGTAAAGAAGATTTTTATAATAGGAATTCTCTAGTTACTGATAAACCTATTATTGCATTGCTTGCAGGTAGTAGAAAGCAGGAAATAAAGGATAATCTTCCAGCTATGATTAAGTCGGCAATAAACTATACTGATAAGTATCAGTTGGTGCTTGCTGGTGCTCCTTCAATTGATAGGGAATATTATGACATGGTACTTGATGGGATTAAAGACTGTGGAGATTTTAAAATCAAAATAGTTAATAATGAAACTTATCCATTGTTGAAACATTCTGTTGCAGCTCTCGTTACAAGTGGTACTGCGACTCTTGAAACAGCGATGTTTGGTGTTCCGCAAGTTGTATGCTATGAGACTCCCGTTCCGCATTTGATACGTTTCGGATTTAATCATATAATAAAGTGCAAATATATCTCTCTTGTAAATCTTATCGCTGATAAGGAAATTGTGAAAGAACTATTTGCTGATCGTTTCTCTGTATCAAATATATCAGAAGAGCTTGGGCGTATTCTTCCTTCTGGCGATGGACGACAGAATATGCTTGATGATTATGAAGAGGTGTATAAAAAACTAGGCGACACTATCGCTCCGGATAATGCCGCCCGTATTATGGTAGATTTGCTTAATCATAAAGATTAAGCAAGTCTTTATTTATTATATTCACGTAGATAATCTTTTACCTTTTTACCATAAGGCTTTATAACATCATTAGTCCAATTTCCTTCTGATTTAGCCCTTGGTAGCAACATAGAACAGGTCTCATTCTTATCGGAAATAGACCAGTTTATCCAACTGACTTTTAGATTTTCCATAAGATCAATCCATCTCTGCCATTCTTCGGTATTCAGAGGTCCTTCTCCGGAAGCTTCCATGCCAGCACATTCGCTGACGAAAACAGGTAAACCACCCTCAACGGCTGCCTTCATTTTGTTGCGCAGATAGTCTTTGTGAGTAGCTGCATAGAAATGTACGGTGTACATAACGTTGCTAACCCCCTCCATTGGGTTTGCTGCTGCAAGGTCTATGTCCTGATCCCAATGTGGGCATCCCATTAAGATGATATTGTCGGGATCATATTGTCTGATTGCTGTAATAATTGTTTTACCATACACCTTTAAGCTATCCCAATTGTCTCCAATAGGTTCGTTGTATAGCTCGTAGATAACGTTAGGATACTTTCCGTATTTCTTTGCCATATTGGTGAAAAACGTTGTCGCCTCTTTTGTGTGCATCGTGTGTGCATGCCAGTCGATGATTACATATACACCGTTTTTAATTGCGGCTTCAATAACAGGAGACATGCATTTCATTGCAAATTCAGGATTGTCCAGATAGTTGTCTTCTATCTGTATTCCCATAGCGGCACGGATAATATTGGCGTGCCAGTCATCTTTCAACCATTTAATGGCTTTTGCATTATAGAAGCGCGGCCATAGATTGTGCCAACCAAGACTTACACCTCGTAATACTACTGGGTTGTCTTTGTTATCACATAACTGCGCTCCCTTTACTTGTAATTGTCCCCATTCTTTTACAGGATTAGTGGCAAAGGATGGGGAAAGACAGAATACCGCTAATAAGGTTAATAGGTATTTTTTCATAGTATGGTATTTGATTTTGCTTAGAAAATCTGTATTGTATAAAGGTATATTACAGCTGCTGGAATCGCCATCAATGATGAGTCAAAGCGGTCTAGCATTCCTCCGTGTCCAGGAAGGATATTTCCACTGTCCTTAATGTCTAAAGTTCTTTTGAAAAGGCTTTCTACAAGATCACCTAATGTTCCGAAGACGACTACTGTAAGTCCTAGTCCAATCCATCCAAGTATAGACAAATGTGATGTTGATGCACCGTTTTCATTAGTCATGTAGCCGATTATTCCTGCAACAATCATAACAAGTATGCCACCTCCAATACTTCCTTCCCAGCTTTTTGCCGGGCTTATTCTAGGAAAGAGTTTATGTTTTCCGAAGAGTGAACCGCTACAATATGCACCAGTATCGTTGAGCCATAGAAAAATGAATACACACAATGGAATTAGCATGTTATAGCTGATACTGTCTCCGTTAGCTGAAACCTCAAAACCAAGTATGTTTATCATAGAGAAAGGCAATGCAATATACATTTGTCCAAGCATAGTGTATGCCCAATCGTTTATGGGGTCTTTCTGTTTAAGATATAGTTCGCTAATAAACAGATATACAATTGTCAGAAGATATGGCACGAATATGACGAAATTTGTCGCAATGCCAATTCTGAATGCTGCTACTGCAATGAAAAAATATACACCTGCTATTGTAGATATGAATCTGTTTACCTTAATGTTCTCTCTCTGGTTTACAAGTCCTGTATATTCCCATACAGCCATACCAGTTATGAAAGCAAAAAGAGCCACCATAGCTCTGGGATTAAAGAATCCCACAACCATGATGGTGACAAACAGTGCACCTGTAACAGTGCGCGTTATTAGATTTTGTACTTTGTTAGTCATATTTTTATATCCGACTTTTATTCTTTTATTCTTTTTCTTTTGTGGCCTGATGCTCTGCTTCAGCCTGCTTTACAACTTCAGGCATTTCTTCTAGTTTAGGAGCATTGGCTTCGTTCTCTTTAATAATTTCCTGAGAACGGCTTACCCAAGGGCGTTTGCCGAATATCTCTTCTACATCCTCTGCATAGATTACTTCTCTTGTGATAAGGAGTTCTGCAAGTTTGTTGTGTCCTTCCTTATGTTCCTCAAGAATTTCTTTTGCATGGGCGTATTCTGAATTTACCATTTTTAGAACTTCATCGTCGATAATCTTTGCTGTTGTCTCAGAGTATGGACGCTGGAATTGGTATTCCTGATTGTTGTAATAGCAGATGTTAGGCAATCTGTCGCTCATACCTGCGTATGCAATCATTCCAAATGCACTCTTTGTAGCACGTTCAAGATCGTTCATCGCTCCTGTAGATATGTGACCTGTAAAGAGTTCCTCGGCAGCACGTCCACCAAGTAATGCGCATATCTCGTCAAGCATCTGTTCCTTAGTTGTGATTTGGCGTTCTTCTGGAAGATACCATGCAGCACCCAAAGCCTGTCCACGTGGTACGATACTAACCTTTACAAGAGGATTAGCATGTTCACAGAACCAACTTATCGTAGCATGACCAGCCTCATGAAGTGCGATAGAGCGCTTCTCGTTAGCAGTCATCACCTTTGTCTTCTTTTCCAAACCGCCAATTATACGGTCTACAGCATCAATGAAATCTTGTTTTGTAACGTTCTTACTGTTATGTCTTGCGGCGATAAGTGCAGCCTCGTTACATACATTTGCTATATCAGCGCCAGAGAATCCTGGTGTCTGTCGTGAAAGAAAGTCGATATCTAGAGAGTCGTCAATTTTCAATGGTCTGAGATGAACTTGGAATATTGCTTTACGCTCTGTCAAATCTGGCAGGTCTACGTTTATCTGTCTGTCAAAACGTCCTGCACGCAACAATGCCTTGTCAAGCATGTCTGCACGGTTTGTTGCAGCAAGTACAATAACACCGCTATTTGTTCCGAAACCATCCATTTCTGTAAGCAGTGCGTTCAGCGTATTTTCACGCTCGTCGTTACCGCCCATTGAAGGATTCTTGCTTCTTGCTCTACCAACGGCATCAATTTCATCAATGAAAATGATACATGGAGATTTCTCCTTTGCTTGGTGGAATACGTCACGTACACGACTTGCGCCTACACCGACAAACATTTCAACGAAGTCTGAACCGCTCATTGAGAAGAATGGAACTCCAGCTTCACCAGCAACAGCTTTTGCAAGCAATGTCTTACCTGTTCCCGGAGGACCAACTAGCAACGCACCCTTTGGAATCTTTCCTCCGAGTTCAGTATATTTCTTTGGATTCTTTAGGAATTCTACTATTTCCTGAACTTCCTGTTTAGCTCCTTCTTGTCCGGCTACATCTTTGAATGTTATTCCTAGTTCGTTAGCCTTCTCGTAAAGTTTAGCTTTACTTTTTCCGACGCTGAATATACCGCTGCCTCCACCAGCACCATTACCTCCGCTCATACGTCTCATTATCCAGAACCAGAATACAAGCAAAAGTATAAATGGTCCATAGCTGAACAATATGTTAGTAAGGAAACCGTTGCTGTCGTTATTCTCATAGCTGAAATCAACAATCTTTCTTGTCTGTTGTTCTTTAGTGAGATATTTCTCCAGTTCGTCAATAGATCCGAAATTCACGTTTAAGTATGGATTTGAACCAACTTGTTTTGAATTTCTATGGAATACATCTTGAATATGTTTAGGGCTAATAAACATTTTGAGAGTACTCTTGTCCTTGTTTATTACAACGTTGGTAGCATATCCTTTCTCTACATATTGTTTAAACTTTGTATATGTAGCTTCCTGACTTGCTCCGTCACCAGCTAGCATATTACCTCCGCCAGAGAAAATAATAACTCCCAATGCAAGGGCTACGAGCAAATAGAGCCAGTTCATATTGAAACGTGGCATCTTTGGATCGTTTTTGTCTCTGTTATTTAAAGGGTTGTTTTTATTGTCCATTTATTCTAATTTTAGTTATCGGATATTATACAAATAACGTGCCAAACGACTAATCCAGATTTGGTATCTTAGTGATGGCAGCGTCTTCCCATAATGTTTCCAAATTATAGTATTCGCGTGTCTCAGGCAAAAATATATGTACCAATACATCTGAATAGTCAATAGCTACCCATTCTCTATTTCCAAGACCAGCTACGTTTGTAGGCTTTTCTTTTATTTCAGAGCGTACTGTGTCGCTTATAGAACTGGCTATTGCTTCTACCTGAGTTGTAGAATTACCTTGGCATATTACGAAATATTTTGCAATTGCTCCGTCTATATTGGTCAGGTTGACAATCGTTATGTATTCGCCTTTTTTCTCTTGTATGCCTTTTGTTATAGTTTCAACTAATTTACTTGTTACTTCCATTAATAGAATTTCTTTTGTTGTGTATATTATAATGTGTGATATCAGTCACAAAGGTACATAAATTATAGATATAACATTAACAAAAGAGAGTCTATTTTGTTTTTTTTCTTATTTTTATGAAAAAAAGTTGGTGAAAGTTTTGGAAGTTTACAAAAAAGGCACTACCTTTGCACACGCAATTCAGAACAACACTGATAAATGCAATTTATATTGGGATATGGTGTAATGGTAACACTGCAGATTCTGGTTCTGCTGTTCTTGGTTCGAGTCCGGGTATCCCAACAATATAGCAACTCTTTTGGGTTGCTTTTTTTGTTTTATTATTATATCGCTATTGCTTTAAGATAGGGTGTTAATATATGGATCAGTTCATAGGTTTTAGGGATTTAACAGAATGCTAGCTAATGTATGTGTTAGTTATTCTCCTGCATGCCTCATACATTATCCTACATAGACCTTAGACATGAAATACAAGGTTGTCGTAATACTATTATCAATAAGCGCAGCGATGACGGAATTCGATTTTCGATGTTCCGTTTAGTGATAAGGCCCTAATCACTCAGTAAAGCGTGTAAAACATTGGAGTGATAAGGCCCTAATCACTCTGAAAATATATAATCATTTGTGAATAGAAGGCTTTCTGTGATATTTTGAAAGCTAGCCTTATGAAGTATTTATTCTATGATAAACAGAATGGATATGGGTACAAATAGGTGTCTGTATGGATAAACGTTTTTGGTGCAATGATAAAATCAGAAATGCAGATCTTAATAGTAGGGCGGCATTAAGTAGTACAGTTTAATCCTTAAACTGATGAACTGATTCTTAATGATAATATCGGGTATCTCAATAATTATTGCGGTGCATATATTGAGTGTTTAGTGATAAATAGTTGTTTAATGGATTGAAGTAGGTACAAAAAAAAATTGATTGTCTCACGACAACCAATCTCTTAACCTTAATAATCTAATACCATGAAAAACATGCTGCAAAGATATAGGCTTTTTGCGAAACCTCCAAATTATTAGTCATGAAATCATTGTATTTTATATTTTGTTAACCATACGGTTATTACTCACTATTTCTTTGTTTTGGTTCTTACTTATTGAAATTCTCAGCATCAATAGCCTTGATTTTCTGCTTAATAAGTTCCACATCATCCTTCAGTTTCTGAACCTTGTGATTCATTTCGTCAATAAGGCTATTACCTTTCTTGCTACTTACGCTAAGGAAACCGAGATTGTTCTCGTATGTGATGATTTCTTGTTTCAGACTTTCATAGCGTCTCATAAGTCTTCCGCGCTCGTTGTCTATTGCGTCTTCACCGTTTCTAGCTACATTCCTCAGGTTGTTTCTGAAGTTGTCTATGCGCTTTTTAGCAATAGATATATGAAGGTCTTTATACAACTTATCCAGAATATCGTGGTATTCTTTATAAAGTTTGTCTTTGTCTTTATAAGGTACATGTCCAATATTGTTGTATTCTTCCACAAGTTTTTGAACTTTATCCTGTACGTTATCAGACACTTCTTCTGCGAGAGTTTTAAGTTCTGAAATTATATCTTTCTTTTTGCTTAAGTTGCTGTGTTCCTCATTGCGTGTACCAGCATTGGCAGCATTACGTGCTTCAAAGAACTTGTTGCATGCAGCAAGGAATTTTGTCCACAGTTCATCGCCTAGTTTCTTTGGAACAGGTCCTATATTCTTCCAATCTTTCTGCAGTGCTATAAACTTGTCTGTAATAGCTTTCCAATCAGTACTATCCTTAAGTGATTCTGCCTCTTCAATCAGTTTTTGTTTCTTTTCAGCATTCTCATTGAAATGCTGTTTGATTTCCTTGAAATGTTCAGCCTTGTTACCAAAGAATTCATCACAAGCTGCACGGAATCTCTCAAAAATCTTCACGTTCATCTTCTGTGGTGCAAATCCAATCTTCTTCCATTCTGCCTGAAGACCGATAATCTCCTTTGTATGCTTATCCCAATCGCCTTCGCTGTTGTTTTCAGCTTTTACGATTTCTTCAAGTTGTTCACATAATTTAGTTTTCTTTTCAAGGTTGTCTTCTTCCTTTGCGCGCAAATCTTCGAAGTGCTTTTGGTGATTTTTGTTTATCAGAGTTGACGCAGCCTTGAATCTATTCCATGTTTCCTCGCGCAGTTCCTTAGAAACAGGACCTGTCTCACGATATTGTTGGTGAAGTTCTTGTAATTGGTGGAATGCACTTATAACATCCTGTTCTTCTGCAAGCTTTTCTGCAGCTTCACATAGGCGGTGCTTTATTTCAAGATTCTTCTTAAAATCATATTCGCGTGCTTCACGATTTAGGTTCAGCAAGTCATAATATTGCTCAACATAAAGTTGATAGTTTCTCCATAATTCATTGGCTTTTTCTGCAGGAACTGTTCTTATCTCTTTCCATTTCTGCTGTAGCTCCTTGAATTCAGGGTAGCTTTTATTAGCCTCGTCTGGAGATGTTACCATGGCCTTTATGCGCTCAATGATATCAATCTTTTTCTGTAGATTCCCTTGCTTTTCTGATTCTTGCTCAAGAAATAATTTTGCGCGACGTTCTTTTACCACACTCATTTGAGCCTTGAATACTTCTTCATCCTCATCTGGTACCATAACATATTTCTCTGGGTCGCCACCGGCATCCAGATATTCTTTTTGTTTAGCGTCACGCTCAGTAATGTGAATTTTGTAGAAAGTGGTTTTTAGATTATCGAGTTCCTCTTTTGTTGGGTTCTCTTCATTTCCGACAATTTCTTTGAGACGTTCTAGAATCTCAGCCTTGCTCTTATATGTTTTTGGCTCGGCAGTAGTTTCATTTGCATTCTCTACTTCAGCAGAATTTGTATTCTTCTGCACTTCATCATCTAACATTCCCTCTTTATGGGCATTCTCTTGAGAGTTCATCATTCCACTTGTTTAGTTTATGATACTGATTTTCATTGCGTTGTGCAATCATTATTAGCTTGCAAACTTAAATAAAAAAAATGTAAATTCCTAATTTAAATTGGTTTTTTTTACTTTTCAGTTATTATAGTAGGCGTTTGTAACGTAAAATCCACCACGACAGACCAGATACCATTACTGATATAACGATTGCTATGATAAATCCAAACGGACTGCCTTCCATTCCGTTAATTAAGTTCATACCAAATATACTTGCTATAAGGGTAGGGAACATCATGATAATACTCACAGATGTGAGCGTACGCATCACCGTATTCATATTGTTATTAATGATACTTGAATACGTTTCCATTGTGGATTCAAGAATATCAGAATAAATGTTTGTCGTTTCACGTGCCTGTGTCATCTCAATACTTACGTCTTCAATAAGGTCGGCATCTAATTCATCCACTTGAAGTTTAAACTTCAGCTTTTGCAGAAGATTTTCGTTGCCACGTATTGATGTGATGAAATATGTAAGTGAGTCTTGTAGACGGCTTAGTCCAATTAGACTTTCGTTGTTCACTCCCTGATCAAGATTATGCTTTGCTTTCTCAATCAGTGTGTTTATCTGTTTAAGTCGTTTCAGATACCAAACAGCACTAGAAAGGAATAGGCGGAATATCAGATCCACGTAGTCTGTGAATCCCTCACGTCTTTTTTGTTGATAGCTCACGAAGTCTATCATCATATTCGTTTCGTAATAGCAAACTGTTATTGTGACACCCTGCTTATGTATTATACCAAGTGGTACAGTAGTGTAGGGTGTGCGTGAGCGAACTTCTTTTACGTATGGTATACGAAGGATAATAAGCATCCATCCGTCATCATATTCGTAACGTGCACGCTCGTCGGTATCGCTAATGTCTGATAGAAAGTAATCTGGTATTTTGAAAGTATCTTCAAGATATTCCTGATCTTCGTCTGTTGGGCATGTAACCTGTATCCAACAATTGGGCTGCCACTCTTTGAGGGCGCTCAAATTCTCGCTAATGTTCCAATATGTTCTCATTGCAGCTAATCTCCGTAAAAATGAATCCTAGGTGTGGGGATTAGCTTCAACTAAATCCTCACGCCTATAAATTAAATGTTTCCGCGTGATAATCGTCCATATATTTGTTATTATGTTTGATTTAACGCTGCAAAGGTAACAATTAAATATTAAATATTTTCATATCTAATAGGAAATTATTCATTTTTTTCATTCACATGTTTGATGTCCCTTAACATTGTTGTTAGATTTTATCCAACGCCTGTTTGATGTCATCAAGTATATCTTCGCTGTCTTCTATTCCAACAGAAAGTCGGATAAGGTCTGGAGCTATACCTGCTTCACGCAACTGCTCATCTGATAATTGGCGGTGTGTGTGACTTGCTGGGTGAAGCACGCAACTGCGACAGTCGGCAACGTGTGTAACGATGTTAATCAGTTCCAGTGAGTCCATCCATTTGATAGCAGTCTCTCTGTCGCCCTTCAGTCCGAATGCGATTACACCGCATGAACCGTTTGGCAAATATTTCTTGGCTAGTTCATGGTTGCGGTCGTTTTCAAGTCCACAGTAGTGCACCCATGCAACTTTGGGATCATTAGACAGGAATTCAGCTATGCGCTGTGCATTCTTGCAATGTTGAGCCATGCGTAAATGCAGACTCTCCAATCCTAGATTTATAAGAAAAGCATTATGTGGTGACTGAATACTTCCAAGGTCGCGCATGATTTGTGCCACAAGCTTTGTGGTATATGCCATTTTGCCGAAAGTCTTTGTGTATGTCAGTCCGTGATATGACTCGTCTGGTGTGCATAGTCCAGGAAACTTCTCTGCGTTTGCGTCCCAGTCAAAGTTACCGCTGTCTACAACCACTCCGCCTATTGTCGCAGCATGACCGTCCATGTATTTTGTTGTGGAATGAGTTACAATGTCGCATCCCCATTCAAAAGGTCGGCAATTTATAGGTGTTGCAAAAGTGTTGTCTACAATCAATGGCACACCGTTGCTGTGAGCTATCTTTGCGAATTTCTCAATGTCTAGTACGTTGCATCCTGGGTTTGATATAGTTTCTCCAAACATCGCTTTAGTGTTTGGGCGGAAAGCCTTCATGATGTTCTCTTCGCTGTCTTCAGGATTGACGAATGTGCATTCTATACCCAATTTCTTTAGAGTCACTCCAAATAGGTTGAACGTACCGCCGTATATTTCATTTGATGCGACAACATGATCACCAGCTTCGCAGATATTAAACAGCGCATAAAAGTTTGCTGACTGTCCGCTTGATGTAAGCACGGCTCCAACTCCGCCTTCCAATGCTGCAATCTTCTTTGCTACTGCGTCATTTGTTGGGTTTTGCAGTCTACTATAGAAATAGCCGTCTTTCTTTAAGTCGAAGAGCATAGCCATTTCTTCAGAGTTGTCATATTTAAATGTTGTACTTTGGTACACAGGGACCTCTATTGGTTCTCCATTCTTAGGTTCCCATCCTGCCTTAACGCAGAGGGTTGAAAGTTTCAGATCTTTCTTCATCAGTAGTATATCTTTCCTTTGTTTAATTAATTGTTTGTCATTAATTAGTTTGATGACGATGCAAATTTACTAAAAAAACGTGTAAATACTTTTAGTTTATATATTATTTTATTATATAAAGTTGCAAAATGCTATTATTGCTCATAAGTATTCATGAATTCATCAAATAGACTTTTCATCTTGCCTGGAACGATTATATGATGATTACCTATTGGGTTTGTTAGGAAGTAGTTCGCCTTATCAGCCTTGTCAAGTTGTATTACTTGTTGTGTACGGCATAGGTTTGGCTTAGCCTGACTGCACACTAGTTCTCCCTCTTCAGCGAAGTGTCTGCTAAGATTACCTGAAACCTTGAATATAGTCACAGGACCATTCTTCATATATCCTCTGATACCTACACCAATTCCTGATTCAAAGTGAGTGTCAAATTCATAACGCTCTATCATATTAAATGGTATTGTGCAGTGTGCGAAAAGCATTTCTCCGCTTGTTGGGTTTATGTGTGCTGGGTTTGCTTGAAAACCAGAAACTGAAGCAAGTGAATTTGTTATTGCCATTGATAGCATTGCCGGAACATCTCCTTCGCATGTGGCGATGATGCCTTCGCTATTGAATTTGGCTAATGCCAGACAACCGGTGTTCTTCACTGCTGTAAGCAAGTCAAAACAGCGCAGTGTAAATCCGCTTAGAGCATATTTCTTTATGATAGTTTTCAATGCCAAGTATATCTGTTCTGCCATTGGCAAAGCCTTACTTATGTTCTCGTTAGGAGACATTGCAAGTAGTTCTTCTGTATTAGGCGTTGGAACAGATTTTATTGTGTCGAGTAATTCCTGAATAGGAATGTTTATAATTTCAATACCTGTTTTTGCCTTCACAGTCTCGTAATCAGCATTACTTGATATAAGCCAGTCTGATGGTTCGCCAACAACTCCTAGTCTGCATCCGTCGAGTTGTTTTCTTGCCAGTCCCACCTTCTCAAGAATATTTATTCTTTCAGCTATATATTCTGTTTCGCCGTGCAGAATCTCACCTTTTATATTATTAAGTCTTAGATAAGACAATATCTCCATTGAGGCAGCAAGAGAATTACTCTTTCCTGATGTCAGCAAATATATAGGTTGTTTTGATTGGGCTTGTATTTGTGGAAGAAACTTCTTAAATATGCCTTCTGTCCCGCCAGTGCGTACATATATAAGGTTTAATGCGTGATCACCATAATTTGTGAAGTCACTACCAATGAAATCAAACTTGATGTTTAGGCTACCTAAAAATTCAGCAGTAGCTGCATCTACAGCCTTTTCGTCGTGAAGCTGTGATGTAAGTGTGTAGATTGAAATATCCATAATGTCGTTTTCTGTTTGAGTGCCAAAGTTACATAAAAATATTATTTTGAGGAATTAATTCTGCATTTTTTCAATCTTATCGTCTTTTGTTTCGTTAGAAATAACTAATTTTGCGTATTAAATATTTAAATAGGGTAGAAAAAATGACTATACGTTTGGCAACAGTTGATGACGCTGAAGAATTATTGAAGATCTATGGTCCGTACGTAACCGATACGGCAATAACATTTGAATATGATGTCCCAACCCTCGAAGAATTTCGTAATCGCATTATAAAAACTTTGAGTCGATATCCATATTTGGTGGCTGAAAAAAATGGTAAGATAATAGGTTATGCTTATGCCGGACCATTCAAGGAACGTGCTGCTTATCAGTGGGCGGTTGAAACATCGTTGTATTTAGACAGGAGTTATCGTGGAAATGGTCTTGGTAGAATATTGCATGATGCTTTATGCGATGCTTTGCGCAAGCAGGGTATATTAAATATGAATGCGTGTGTTACTTATACATCTAAAGAAGATGAATATCTTACGCACGCCAGCTTGAAATTTCATAAGCGATTGGGTTATACTATTGCTGCGCATTTCCATAAGTGCGGCAAGAAGTTTGATCGTTGGTATGATATTATTTGGATGGAAAAACATATAGGAGAACATAAATAAAATAATCAAATGAACAAAATCAGTTTAGTTTTACTTTTAATGATGTCGTTGATGAATCTACAGGCACAGAAAAGAGCTTTTGAGATTTCTGACCTCTATCGTGTGCAGAGTGTGTATGGAGTGGCGGTGTCTCCCCAAGGCAACACTCTTGCTTATGTCCATAGCCGTTCTGATTTGAAAAATCACAAATCATATCAGAATATCGCGTTGATGAATTTAAAGGATTTCTCAACACGTGACCTCACAACAGACGGTAAGAGTGGTGATGCTATGTGGAGCAAAGACGGAAAGCTTGTTTATTTTATTTCGTCTATAAGTGGAACTCCTCAACTTTATTGCAGTGACGCAACAGGTAAGGCTGAAAAACTCACAGATTATGAACTCGGAATCAATGCCCCTGTACTTTCTCAGGATAATCGTTATGTAGCTTTCACGGCTAATGTGTTCCCTGAGGCTGGAGCTGACGGCAAGAAGAATATTGAGTTACAGAAGAAACTTGATGATGGACCTGTTCAGGCTCATATAGCTGATAAGTTGCTTTACAGACATTGGACTGAATATGCCGATGGTAAATATCAGCACATCATTGTTTATGACTTGAAAGATAAGACTTATACTGATGTTACTCCTGGTGAATGGGTTTCTCCTGTTTTCATGCCAGGTGGAGGTGTAGGCTTCAACTTCTCTCCTGATAGCAAGGAGATTTGCTTTGTAAGCAATCGCACTGAGCATCAGGAAGCAAATACCAATTGCAATCTTTGGACTGTTCCTGTAAAGGGTGGTGAGGTTAAATGCCTTACTGCTGAGAATGAGGCTTGGGACGGAACTCCTGTCTATTCTCCAGACGGCAAGTATATCGCTTATCGCATGCAGCGCATTCCTGGCTACGAGTCAGACCGTTTCTTGCTTGCATTAATCAATCGTCAGACTGGTGAGAAAACAGTCCTCACAGAGAGCTTTGACAACTGGGTGAATGACTTCAAGTGGAGCAATGATAGCAAAAACATCTTCTTCTTGGGCGATGATACAGGCTATGAACCATTGTTCAAAGTCAATGTAAAGACACATAAAATTAATAAGGTAATCAGCAATCGTTCTATTAGCGAATTTGATTTCGATGCTAAGGGCAATTTCTATTACACATATTCTAGAACTGGCAAACCTAATGCTTTGTATGCTTCTTCTGCCACAGGAACTAAAGAGCGCCAGCTCACATTCCTTAATAAGGAGTTAGAGCAGGAAGTAGACATCCGCCCATCAGATACAATGTGGGTAAAGGGTGCTAATGGTGATTATGTAGAAGTGTTTATTGTAAAGCCTCATGGTTTTGAAGCTGGAAAGAAATATCCTTTGATAGTCAATGTTCATGGTGGACCTCAGACACAGTGGCAGGATAACTTCCGTGGTGACTGGCAGGTATATCCTGGTGCTGGCTATGTTGTAGCCTATCCTAATCCTCATGGCTCTACTGGTCGTGGACAAGCTTTCTGCCGTGCCATCAGTGGCGACTTTGGCGGTGCTCCTTATGAGGACGTGATGAAGGTCACCGATGCACTTGCTAAGTTGAATTATGTAGACTCTACACGCATGGGAGCTATGGGATGGTCTTATGGTGGCTATTTCATGAACTGGTTGCAGGCCAACAAGCATCCGTTTAAGTGTCTTGCTTCAATGATGGGACTTTACGACTTGCGTTCTATGTGGGGTGCTACTGAAGAACTTTGGTTCCCTAACTTCGATTTGAAGGGACAGCCATGGAATTCTGATCAATATAAAAAGTTCTCTCCTTCTGAGTATGTTTCTAATTTCAAGACACCTACATTGATTATCACTGGCGAGAGAGACTATCGTGTGCCATATACACAGAGTCTTCAATATTTCAACACTCTTCAGACATTAGGCATTCCTTCTCGCTTGATCGTATTTAAGAACGACGGACATTGGCCAAATAATCTTAATTCAATGCCTGTATATTACAATGCTCATCTTGAATGGTTCAACAAATATCTAGGTGGTGCACCTGCTCCTTGGGATACCCAGAAGATGGTGTATAACCAGATAGAGTATTAAAATTATAATGATATGAAAGAAATCAAGAATTTGCCTTCTGAATGTACTACTATCATTGTAGGAAACAGAATGTCAGTTGATGGATCACGCTTTTTGGCGCGTTCCAGTGATTTTGACGCTATGATGGCTATCAATTTCGAAGTCCACGAAGACACACTTTTCGGACCTTCTGAGTTTGTTGCCAAAGATAGCAAGTTCCGCTGTTCGTTGCCTACTAAGGCTTTGGGTTATACAGCTTTACCTGATTTCCAGTTTCCTGGAGAATGGGGTAGTGCTGGCTACAACACTGCCGGTGTCGGAATGAGCAGCACTGAGACCATTTTCAGCAGTGAGCGTGCGTTGTCTTTCGATCCTTATGTAGAAAATGGACTTGCAGAAAACTGCACCTATAATATTGTGTTGCCTTATATCCAAACAGCTCGTGAAGGCGTTGAGCGTCTTTCTAAACTGATAGAGGAATATGGTTCAGCAGAAGGTTTCGCAATCGGCTTCATTGATGATAAGGAAACTTGGTATCTTGAGAATGCTTGCGGTCATCGTTGGCTAGCTTGCCGCATACCGGCAGATCGTTATTTCGTTACCGGCAATCAAAGTCGTTATCGTGATTACGATCCTAAAGACAAAGATAACTTTATGGCATCATCTGATTTGATAGAGTTTGCTGAGAAAAACGGATTGTACGATCCAGCTAAAGGCAAGTTTGATTTCCATGAAGCTTATTCACGTGATGAGAAGTTAGACACCACCTACAACTATCCTCGTGTATGGGGATTGCAGAAGATGTTCTCACCTTCAATAAAGAATGATGTGACACGCAATGATTTCCCTGTTTATGCTAAGGCAGATAAGCCTATCAGTATATCAGATTTGCGCACTGCGTTCAGATTCCATTACAACGATACAGAGCACGATCCATATCTACATAATAATGGTAAGGAACCTTATCGCCCTGTAGCTATATTCCGTACCACTCAGACGCATATATTGCAGGTACGCAACGATCTACCTCAGTCTATTGGTTGTCTTTCTTATGTTGCATTGGGAATGGCAGACTTAGGAGTCTTCCTTCCGTTGTATCAGGGTGTGAAGTCATATCCACGTCAGTATAGCATTGGTAACAACAATTCTGATAGTCATTCAGCCTATTGGAAGTTCCGCAAAGTAATGACCTTAGGAATGGTAAACTATAATGCTTATGCTCCAGTCATCCACGAGGTATATTCAAAGCTAGAGGCAGAGAATGACCAGCGTCAGAAGGAGATGGAAGCAGAGTATCTAAAGTTGTACAAGACAGAACCAATGAAGGCTAACGACATGTTGCAGCAGTTCTCAGACAGCATTCTGTTGCATGCGCTCGACGTAGCTGATGCATTGACCGAAAAGCTCTTCACGTTATTGGCTCAGGATATTCAGAAAGAATATCTATTCCACGGAGCGTAATAGCATAAAGGAATATCTATATAATAATACAGGCACTTACTCAATAAGCAAGTGCCTGTATTGTTTTTATAACTGCATGGTCTCTCGCAGATTTCTGCAGAGCAAGATATCTTGTAGTGTAGTTTTGTGGTTTATCTGCGTAATCAGCGAGATCTGCGAGAGAATCGGCCGTTAAACATATAAGGGAAGAACAAGGAAAAAATAAGGAAAGAACGAGCGCATCTCACAGATAGATTGAGTCCTCTTGCGTGAATATTCTCTCGCAGATAGCGCAGATCACGCAGATGAATGCAGCAAGCTGCATTATTTCGCAGAGAAAGACAGTTAGTGTAGTTTTGTGGTTCGTCTGCGAGATCTGCGAGAGAATCTGCCGTTTACAGATAGTATAGCTACATACAAAGAGAAAAAAAATATGCGCGAATATACATCTGCTTTAGCAGATACTGCAAATATATACAGAAAAGAGTATTAACAGGGAACCTGCGAGGACCCCCTTTGTCTATTATTTCTTCAGTCTTTTCTTTTGTTCGCTATTATGCAGATATAACTTTGCTTCCATATCAGAAAACATGAGTCGAGTATCTAGATGCGTATAAATGCGAATAATGTTCCCCGAAGGATTGTCGGTGAAATTACCATCATTATTTATTGTAGGACAAGGGCGAAGCACATATTGTGATGATGATGGATCGGCTTCGTAAATGCTTTGAAGCGCCGTAAGCAAAACCAGAGGACTATCGCCTAGTATATATGTTTCGGCAGTACCTCCACACCAGCTGTGAGTGTTATCATACCATATGTTTATCTTTTCAAATAGAAACTTTCCGGTAACTCCCATCGGTTTTATTTTGCTGAGTATTTCTGAATAACCATATATACATTGGCGATAAGCAGGACGTGGAATCATCCACAAATTCAGTCGACTTTTATTAAATATAACTTGTGCTGCACATTTATCGAGGGCAAGATTGTATTCAACTTTTGATTTTCTTGGAGGCATAATTTGCATTTCTCCCAAATTTTCCTCTCCACCTATCCATATCAATGTGAGCTTTTCTGCTATTCCTGGATTTTTTAGATAAGCTGAAGCTATGGTATTCAATGAACCTCCACAGCAAACATACAGTCGTTGCTTTGTGTCTGTTCGCATTGCTTCTTTGATGATAAAATCTGCACCTTCTGATTCACTAGGTGTATTCACATTCTCCATGGGTGTATTGCTCCCCTTGTAGTAATAAAATGTTTTTATCTGGCGCTATAACACTTATTGTTTCTTTAGCAATAGCTTTTCCTATTTTAGCCCCTTCTTTTTCACTCTTATTTCCATACGGTGAAGCTTTCATCGGAAAATAGCTGGATATAACCGCACGTATATCAACAGATGGAGACATCAGGTGATGTGCCAACGCAACCACACCATCTGGATCCCCAGCAAAGTCATTATCAATGATTACCCTAATTCGGGGAGAAGGATTGTCGTAACTTTGTGCACTCAATAATTGATTGTCTACTATTGAAAAAAGAAGAACCAATATATAGAAAGAAATTGTTCTTTTCATATTTTTTTATTGAATTAGTTTAATGTGAGTTCGATGTTTGTTTTTATTTAAAAATTCATGATTAGCGAAAATGTTTTATCTTAATCGTGTTGAACAATAAGAAAAATAAACAAGATTCGTAATGATAACCGAGGACAAAGTTACTGAAATATTTTGTATGGCAGATGAATTATGTAAGTTTTTCGGTACCATGATGCTAAAATATATGCTGAAAAGCTATAACTGCGGATATCATGGGAATAGTACAAACTCAATTCCTGAGAAAATAAACATCTGCGTAATTAACGGGAGAATATGCCGTTTATACATGGAAAGAAAAAATATATCTGTGGGAGAACACATCAGATTGAGTCTCTTTTTTATCTGAATCAGTTATTAAGTAATCCTTAATAACTGATTTTTATCTTTCAGAATATTAATAATACGAATGTTGCTGTATAATAAACAATCAAAGTGTCAAAATAATATTGTGCAGAAACATCCTTGTATTGAAGTCTTGTAACATTTATTTTATAAATGTTTGTTTGCATTAAAAATTTTATTAATTTTGCACCAATTACAAATTATATAAGTACTATGCTAAATAAAATTTTAATCACTATCACATTGCTATGCAGTCCTATCCTAATCAGTGCTCAAAACATATTTGAGACAAGCCCTGACTACATAGCAGCAGGACAGTCATCTCAAGATCTGTTTTATATTAACACGAAAACGATCGCTAAAGATTCTATTGGATATCGTGTGTGTTTAGGTATTTATTCGTATAATAGCAGTGCTAAAAAAAGTCATAAACATAAAAAACTACCCCAACGCTTATATTCATTGGAGTACAATGTATTTGACTTAGATGGATCAAGATCTAAAATGGTTTCATTTGTTGATTATGATAGTGGCGGTAATGTAGTGAGTCAATACAATTGTGATAACCCTTACTGGTCTCGTACTACTCCAGGTTCTGTTTTCGAATTTGTAGCTAATGTGTTAAAGGAATATATTAGTAAAAACCCTATTGTGCAACTTCCAAAATGATGCTATTCGTAGTCTCATACAATTAAATACGTGACATCTCTCATGTTCACTAATATTATTTTTTGAATATGGCGTTGTCACACTGGTAACATATCCTTGTTATTTTTCCTGATTAAACATAAATGCTTCAGACTACTAGAAACGTAACCGGCAGAAGTCAACTGCCCACATACAACTTTTGATAGGTTTAATTCTCGCTAATTCTAAAGAAATTTGTAGAAAAGGAAACGAAAGATGAAATTATTGTCTAATTTTGTGCCGTCATTAAAAAAAGCTTACACATGGATATAGTAATAAAGTTAATACCAGTATTCGTAATTGTCGTTATACTTCAATTTTGTGCTAATCGTTTTAAAAAAACGACGGAAGAAAAGTATACCGTTAATGGGAAAAATAAAATAGCAGTCAAAGCAATTTCTATTTGTTCTTTATTTACTTTTTTTATCTGTTGGTTTGCTCTCGTTTTTAAAAGTGACCTATTCTATATATTAGGAGCTTGTTTGCCTGCGATTGTTATGGCTTTGTTTTTAGCGTATTTATTTAGGTCTAAAAAGGAGATAAATGTATCTTTGGTTGTTACAATGACCGTAATCATTTCAATCATTGTTCTCGTGCTTTCACTT